>Ga0075467_10000045_pt1 | contig 72766 bp, 74 predicted proteins | sample DEB08_DNA_9_FD_75067 | JGI IMG/M metagenome (GOLD analysis project Ga0075467, IMG submission 75067) | Aqueous microbial communities from the Delaware River and Bay under freshwater to marine salinity gradient to study organic matter... | ecosystem: Environmental > Aquatic > Marine > Coastal ... | reverse complement strand
TTTCGTTGCTAAGGAAGATGCCCTGGTCTGGGCCGCTCTCAGTGACGTAGTCTTCAATGAAACGACGATCCGATTAAGCTTGTAATGTCCCTTTAGGTCGCTTGGGATTCGTCTTGAGAAATAGTATACGCCCCGTTTTTTAAAGGTATATGGGGCTTCTTTGGTATACCGCATGGTCTACCCTCCGTCTGGGTTCCGAAAGAAAACCATTGGAAAACAGTGGGTTACCGTGAGTTTACGTGCGATAGTGGTGCCCCCCGCCGGAATCGAACCGGCACTCCGTTAGGAACGGGATTTTGAATCCCGCGCGTCTACCAATTCCACCAGAGGGGCAAACCTGACACAAAGTGCCTGAAGTGCAGAAGCAGGTAGCATCTACATCTAACCGCCTTTCGGGGTCAAGGCGAAATCTTACTGTTTTTAGTATTTTGTGATCGTGCTACGTGGATTAACAAGTAGTACATAACCAAGAGCAATCATTTTGCGTACTTGCTGGAAAATCGAGAATCCCCTACACCGCCGCGTAACGAATTCGGTCTAACATCTGACTGGTAAGGGATAAAGCCAATGTTGCAAACTATCAATCGCTGGATCAGAGCGCTGTATGACTGGGTGTTTTCGCTGGCCCGTCATCCCAAAGCAACATATGGGCTTTTTGGTGTTTCTTTCATTGAAAGTTCGATCTTTCCTATTCCCCCGGACGTGATGCTGATACCCATGGTGTTGGCAAGGCGGGCTAAGTGGTTTTTCCTTGCCAGTATTTGCCTAATCGGTTCGTTGTTTGGTGCTTATCTGGGATATTATATAGGCGCTGCCCTATTTGAAACGATTGGCAGACCTGTCCTAGCGTTTTACGGCAAAGCGGACGCTTTTACGGAGTTGCAAGGTTGGTATAATGACAGTTCCTGGGGCGCTTGGGCGGTTTTATTTGCAGCTGTTACACCATTTCCATTTAAGGTCGTGACAATCTTTTCAGGGGCCGTTGGCCTCAATCTACTCACATTTACGATTGTAAGTATTATTGGTCGCGGGTTTCGATTTTATCTCGTGTCTTATCTACTTTATAAAGTCGGCGAGCCAATCCGCGAATTTATTGAAAAACGTCTTGGGTTGATGTTTACCATCGCCGTCGTTCTTCTGCTTGGCGGGTTTGCCGCTGTGCGGTTTGTTTTATAACAGGAAAACACAATGCCATTTACTGATGCGGTTTCACGATATCAAATCTATGCTATCCTCTTGGTGCTGCTTGGTATGGTCGCTGTCATTTTGACGGTACTCGGCTTCCAGCATCTTGGCGGATATGTGCCTTGTAAATTATGCTATGGCCAGCGCGAACCCTTTTATGCGGCCATTCCCATTGCAATGATTGGATTGCTTTCAGCTTGGTTCAAATGGCCAGCTTGTTTGACCAGGGGTAGTTTGGCAATTGTCGGACTTTTGATGGTTTATTCAGTTGTTTTGGCCGTGCATCATGCGGGCGTTGAATGGGCTTGGTGGGCTGGACCTACAGATTGTGGCGGTGGAGATACGGTTGAAGATGCCGGTAATTTGTTGAACTCGCTTGCCAATGCAAAACCACCAGCCTGCAATGAAGCAGCAGGACGATTTCTCGGACTGTCTTTTGCTGGATGGAATGTGGTTGCTTCTGTGGTTTTGGCGGTAATTGCCTTAAAGGGTGCGTTCCAGACCCAAAAGTCTTGAGATAGATTGAATTGGCAGGGCCCTATGGCTCCAATTCGCTATCCCAATAGAGAAAATCCATCCAGCTTTCATGTAAGTGGTTTGGCGGGAACTTTCGCCCATTGCGATGCAGGTCTTCGATGGTAGGCATAAACGGTTTTTGCCTCGGCCACATATTGGCTTGTTTGGGAAGCTTATTGCCTTTTCGCAAATTGCAAGGCGAACAGGCAGCACAGACATTTTCCCAGCTGGTTTTGCCGCCCTTCGAACGTGGTGTCACGTGATCAAAGGTTAGTTCTGAAGGCGATCCGCAATATTGGCATTCAAATTTGTCCCGCAAAAATACATTAAATCGCGTAAATGCAGGATAGCGGTTTGGTCTGATATAGGATTTGAGAACAACAACACTGGGGAGCTTCATCTCGAAAGTAGGGGAGTGAACCGCTGCGTCATATTCTGAAACGATATTTACACGATCAAGGAAGACGGCCTTGATTGCGTCCTGCCAGGACCACAAAGAAAGTGGGTAGTAACTCAAGGGCCGATAGTCGGCATTTAGGACCAGCGCCGGATGACCGTCCGGAGAAACAGCAATCGTCAAGGAAGCCTCCTTTCAAGATCGATTCGTCTCAATGGGTTACATAGTGTAGGGCGAATAAATCTAAATAGTGAAGTGCTAATTTTTAGCTATTGTCTCATTTATTGGACTTGCCAGCAGAAATTTTACAAAACTGGCAAAGCATCGCTTTTTACGACCCGATAATAATCCCACAATATGCGAGCGGCAACTGAGCGCCAAGGGGTCCATTCTTCGCTCATTTGGCGGCAGAGTTTTTCATTTGGCCGCTCTTCAAGACCTGCGCCAAGTTTTATCGCTTCTTGTAACGCGAGGTCACCAGCAGGAAAAATGTCCGGATGGCCGGCGCTAAACATCAGATAAATTTCTGCCGTCCACGGCCCAATGCCTTTAATATTGGTAAGCGCTTTCATGGCGATCTCTGGAGGTCGAATGCTTAATTGATCCAGTTGCAAGCCATCATTTAAAACGGCTGATGAAATCGCGCTTAAGGTACGTTGTTTTGGGCGTGATAGACCTGCATCGCGCCATACGTTTTCCCCGGCTCGCATATATTTTTCTGCGGTGAGGGGGCGAACATGTTCTTTCAAGCTGGCAAAAATTGCATTGGCGCTGGCCCGTGAAACTTGTTGGGAGACGATGATTGCTGCCAACCCTTCAAAGTCTCCCGTCGAAAGACGTAATGGGATTTTCCCACATTTTGGAAGGAGCTCAGCAAAAAGCGGGTGGTTTTTTTTTCAAAAACCTCACGCCAGTTTCTATATCGGCCTGACATGATATTCTCATTGGTATAGAGTCCTTCATGCATATGGGCGTTGCCGTTCGGGCCTTTTAAGTAGTGAAAAGATATTAGAGCATGACAAACAATCAAAGCAATCCAGCAGTGTTTCGTTTTGCTCCCAGTCCGAATGGACAATTGCATTTAGGCCATGCCTATTCTGCTTTGCTGAACCAAAAGATGGCGAGACAAGCAGATGGGAAATTGCTGTTGCGCATTGAAGATATTGATTTGGCGCGATGCTCGACTTCGTTGGAAAAGCAGATGCTGGATGACTTGAATTGGCTTGGCTTTGAGTGGGATGAAAAACCTATTCGTCAATCTGAGAGGCTGCATGCCTATGAATTGGCGCTGACAGCTCTAAAGAATGCGGGACTTGTTTATCCCGCCTTTATGAGCCGAGGCGAGATAAAACGGTTTGTCGTAGAAAAGCAAAAACAAGGTATTCAATGGCCTTATGATCCCGATGGTGCGCCGCACTATCCTCCTCAAGATAGGCTATTGGATGATAAAGCCAAGGCTGCTTATCTGGCTGAAGGCTGTCCCCATGCGCTGCGATTAAACATGAAAGCGGCATTGGACCTGATATCTCAGCCAATGGATTGGCTTGAGACCGGCGCTGGCTGGAATGAAGAAAATGGAGGTGTTGCAGCTGACCCTGGTCAATGGGGGGATATTGTTTTGTCTGGTAAAGAAACACCTGCCAGTTATCACCTTGCAAGCGTGGTAGATGATGCTTTTTCAGGGATTACCCATGTGGTACGGGGTAGAGATCTATTTTGGGCGACTTCAGTACATCGATTGCTTCAGCAATTGCTGGGATATCAAGCGCCGAAATACCATCATCATGACCTGGTGTTGGATGATGCGGGACAAAAATTATCAAAGAGTAATCGTGACACGAGCCTTGCGGAGCTTCGCGCAAGCGGTGTTACACCAAATCAAATCAGAGAAATGATCGGATTATAGGGCGTTAGCCCAGTTTCAAGACCGTTTTGATGGTCAACATCACAAACATGAATGCCAATGAAGACCCGAAAGACAACATCATTGTGAATTGCGAATTCCAGGTAAATCGATAGCCCATTAAATTATAGGCGAGCAGTCCTGCAATTGCGCCCAATAGCAAAAGCAGCCAGTTTCCAATCACAGAAAAACCAGCATATCCAAGAATTCTATCGGCCACCCAGCCGCATATAAAGCTGAAGCAGCAAGCCATTGTAAAGGCAGTGATTAATTGTTGATTGCCAAGTTCCCAAAGCATCGTTCTTGCTCCTGTTTGGCGGTCAGCATAACAAAATCATGTTTACGTTTGGTAAAAGCCATCTGTTTATTTTTTGATTTTTGTCACAAAATCGTGTTTTGGGAGTTTTCAATCTGGTTTGCCGCTGCGTTTATCTCACCGCCTAAAATGAAGATTACGCCTGTCATATATAAGAAAATCAGGCCGGTCATGGCGCCTGCAAGGCCCGCATACATTGTTACGTAATTAGCGAATTGCTCAAGGTATAGACCATACGCAAGTGAGCCAAGGATCCAGCAAAGGAGCGTGAACAATACGCCTGGAAGAACAGATATCATTGTTCTGTTGCCAGCTGGTAGAAATTTATGAACTGCAATCAGCGAAACAAACAATACTGTGAAGGCGATTATGAGCCGCCAAAACCAGATGGTTTCACCCCATGGGATAATCCAAGCCAGATATTTTTGAGCGATTTGCCAGCCCAAGGGCAAAAGGACCAACAAGAAGGTTATGATAATCAAGATGATAATGGCCACAAAGACGAAAAGCACGCTTTGGAGGCGAAGAAACCAAAACGGACGGGTGTCTTGTTGTCGATAGGATCTATTTAGGGCCACGCGCAATGCTTCAACGCCATTAGACGCAAAATAAAGCGTAAGTATGCCGCCAAATGTAAGAACATCGCCACGTTGATTGGTGAGGACGGAGCGCACTTCATTAGCGATCTGGTTTCCTGCCTCCGATGGCCAATAATCGAATACCAGATGCACCACATTTTCAGTAAAATCTCCAAGCTCGAAAAAGCCGGCAATGGAGGTTGCGAATATCAAGAACGGGAAGAGTGCAAACAATCCTGAAAGGGCGACATGGCTGGCTATTGCCCAGCCGTCATCCCTGTTGAATTTCAATGCAGCGTCCCTTAGGACAGACAAACAGAATAAAGCAAATTTAATCATGGATCTCATATGGCCACCCTCTCACCAACACGCAAGCGGATTTTGATTACGGGGTGTTCCTCAGGTATTGGCCTGCATTGCGCTAAGCGCTTGAAAGATGATGGTTGGCTGGTTGTTGCTACTGCAAGGAATGACAATGATTTAAGCATGCTTCGAGGTCTTGGTATTGTGGCAGTATATCTCGATTATAGCGATGAAGCATCGATCAAAAGCTGCTTTGATGAAACCATGGGCATAACAAATGGCGTGGTGGACGCCTTGTTCAATAATGGCGCTTATGGGCAAGCTGGCGCGGTTGAAGATCTTTCAACTGATGCTTTGAGGATGCAATTTGAAACGAATTTTTTCGGATGGCACAGCCTGACTAATTTGGTTGTACCCGTTATGCGAAATCAAAGATCAGGGCGCATCGTTCACTGTTCTTCTGTATTGGGTTTGGTCCCATCTCGATGGCGCGGCGCCTATAACGCTTCCAAATTCGCTCTTGAAGGGCTTGCGTCAACCATGCGACTAGAACTTGCAGGAAGTGGGGTCCATGTGAGTTTGATCGAGCCGGGGCCAATTGAAAGCAAGTTCACGATCAATGGGGTTTCGCATTTTGAAAAGCATATTGACCGCGAAAATTCTGTGCATCGCATCGAATATGAAGATCAGCTTAAGCGCATGAATAGTGGAGGGGGTGCTAATCGTTTTCGATTGGAGCCAGAGGCGGTCTACAAAAAATTGGACCACGCCCTAAATTCTAAAAAGCCAAGAGCTCATTATCATGTTACGATACCAACAACGATTATGGCATTGGCGAAACGTTTCCTGCCCCAATCCATGATTGATGCTTTATTGCTTAAATCCGGTTGAGCAAAACACTGAAAGAAATATCATGGCCAGTCTGGTTCCTTACCTAATTCTCGTTTTGTTGCTTGTCGTTGCCGTCATACTGGGCATGGGCCTATTGAATATGGCACGGGGGGGCAGTACTTCGCGATCCCAAACGTTGATGCGTTATCGTGTTGCCGCTCAGTTTGTTGCGGTGATAGCGATGGTGGCCGCATTGTATTTCTTTGGCCGTGGCTAAGGGTTTTTGATGTTTTAATAGAGAGTTGGTTTGATGGTAGTCCTCAATAAAATTTATACCAAGACTGGAGACAATGGCACAACAGCGCTTGGGAGCGGTGAACGCCGGAAGAAATATGATCTTCGTGTTTCTGCCTATGGTACTGTGGACGAAACAAATTCCTGTATTGGAATAGCCCGTCTGGGCCTGGCCGAGATTGCCCCTGAAATGGATGCGGCCTTATCGCGAATTCAAAATGATTTATTTGATTTAGGTGCTGATCTTGCAACGCCAGATTCAGGCGAAGACCTTGGTTACGAGCCACTGCGCATTATTGCGTCACAGGTCAGCCGGATCGAAGCGGATATTGATCACTTTAATAAAGATTTGAGCCCCTTGCGCTCATTCATTTTGCCAGGTGGCACACAAGCTGCAGCTCACTTACATTTGGCGCGAACTGTTGCGCGCAGGGCAGAGCGGCTGATTGTTGAATTGGCAGAGCAGACCGGCGAACCTGTTAATTCTGAAACAATTCGGTATATGAACCGTGTTTCAGATTTTCTGTTTGTAGCATCGCGCGTTGTGAACGACATGGGCAAAGCTGATATCTTATGGGTGCCGGGGGATAATCGGTAACCCAATCATCGCGTAAAGTGTTGGTGAAGCGAAAAGGTCGGATTAATGTTCATACCCCTAAGCGATGGCAATTCTCTTAAACATATTAAACTGCAATATGTCACTTTGATCATCATTGCGTTCAATTGCCTAGTTTGGCTGCTGCTTGGCTCATCCATGTTCTATCCTCAGGAAACTGTTCAAGCTGCTAGCTACAGTTACGGTTTCATTCCTGCAGTTGTGAACGGTTATCAGGTTCTGCCCGATGAGTTAATCCGTATGCCTGAGGCCTGGAGCTTTGTTACCTACTCGTTTTTTCATGGTGATTTCATGCATCTTGCAGGAAATATGCTGTTCATCTGGGTGTTTGGTGACAATGTTGAAGACGCCTTTGGCCATCTCAAATATTTTCTGTTCTATTTCATTTGCGTTGCTGTCGGCGCCTTGTTTCATAGTTGGGTTGATCCACAATCTGCTTTACCGCTGATCGGTGCATCGGGCGCAGCTGCGGGAATTGTAGGTGCCTATATTCTGCTTCACCCGAAAATCAGAATCTGGATTTTAGCCCTTGGTCGTATTCCCTTGCGCATTCCCGCAATTTTTGTTCTTGGTGCCTGGATTTTGTTTCAGATTTATTCTTTTGCGATCGACCCCAATGGTCAGGTATCATTTGCTGCCCATATCGGCGGTATCATTGCCGGGATGGTATTGATTGTCTTTTTCAGGCGCAAAGGTGTTTCGTTATTTGATCGCGACATTGATGTGGTAATTCCGAGTCCAAGTTCAGCGCCCTTGCCAGAGCAAGCTCCAAGTGCTTCAAAAACACAAACTCCAGTATCCCGGCCATCTAGCAAAAGACCAAAGATCAAATGGGGTCGGAATAAAGGCTAGAGCCAAATTGAAGATGGCATGTTTCGTTGGTTATATGTAATTGGCTCTTCGACGAAGTGTCGCAACGGAATCATTTTAATTGACGTTTACGTCAATTAAATGTACGGGACCCACACTTCTTATTGGATTTGATGGGTGTGTATCCAACCATTGAAAAGGGTTGGATCAGGTTCCATTTTGACAAGGAAAGTCGGTTTTGATCTAGTAAAGATGATCTTGCCGCTCTAAAAGAGTTTGAACTCCGGCGTGGCCGGTTATTTTGTTTCTGGTGCTGCAATTACAGGCCTAAAGGCAGAGGAATAGTTATGAAGATCATAGTCCCGGTTAAGCGCGTTGTAGACTACAACGTAAAAATCCGCGTCAAAGCAGATGGCAGCGGTGTTGAGCTTGCCAATGTAAAGATGTCGATGAACCCATTTGATGAAATTGCGGTGGAAGAAGCGCTTCGTTTGAAAGAAGCTGGCAAGGCTGATGAAGTGATTGCTGTTTCCGTTGGACCGCAGCAAGCTCAGGAAACCATTCGTACAGCATTGGCTATGGGTGCTGATCGCGGTATTCTGGTTAAGACAGATGATCTGGTTGAGCCTCTGGCAGTTGCCAAAATACTAAAAGGCATTGTTGAAGCTGAAGGCCCGGGTTTAGTTATCCTTGGCAAACAAGCGATCGATGATGATAGCAATCAAACTGGCCAGATGCTTTCTGCAATTCTTGGCTGGTCGCAGGCAACCTTCGCTAACACTTTAGAAATCAAAGGGGATGTTGCCGAAGTTACCCGCGAGATTGATGGCGGATTGCAGACTATCGAAGTTAAGATGCCCGCGATTGTAACGACCGATCTACGTTTGAATGAGCCTCGCTACGCATCGCTTCCAAATATCATGAAAGCTAAGAAAAAGCCGCTTGATGAAAAAACACCTGCTGACTATGGCGTTGAGACTGCTCCACGCTTGAAGGTGCTGAAAACTGTTGAGCCTGAAGGTCGTAAAGCTGGCGTAAAAGTCGGTTCAGTGGCTGAGCTTGTAGACAAACTTAAAAACGAAGCCGGTGTGCTTTAAGCGAAAAGGAATTATTGAAAATGGCTATTTTACTTCTCGCTGATCACGACAATAAAGATCTTTCTGACCAAACCGCAAAAGCATTGACTGCAGCAAGTGAAATTGGCGGCGATGTTCATGTGCTCGTTGCTGGGAAAGGCTGCAAGTCAGCAGCTGATGCTGCTGCAAAACTGAATGGCGTTGCCAAAGTCCTTTTGGCCGATGATGCTGCCTATGAACATTTGTTGGCTGAATCTTCAGCTGCGCTGATTGTTTCTCTGGCTGGCAGCTATGATGTGATCATGGCCGCTGCGACTGCCAATGGCAAAAACGTAATGCCTCGCGTTGCAGCTTTGCTAGATGTGATGCAGGTGTCTGACGTAATTACCGTTATTTCTGCTGATACATTCGAGCGGCCGATTTATGCTGGTAATGCGATCCAGACGGTTCAGGCAACGGATGCGAAAAAGGTTCTTACCATTCGTACTGCCGGTTTTGTTTCTACGGAAGCTGGTGGCAGTGCGTCTGTAGAAAATGTAGCTGCTGTTGCAAATCCTGGGCTAGCCAAATTTGTTGGTGACAAGATCGTTGAAAATGATCGTCCTGAGCTAACATCAGCGAAAATCATCATTTCTGGTGGTCGTGCGCTTGGTTCAAAAGAGAAATTCATGGATGTTATTCTACCGGTAGCTGACAAACTTGGTGCTGCTGTTGGTGCTTCGCGCGCAGCAGTAGATGCTGGCTATGCGCCAAATGACTGGCAAGTTGGACAAACCGGTAAAGTGGTTGCGCCTGATCTTTATATCGCTTGCGGTATTTCAGGCGCCATTCAACACTTGGCTGGTATGAAAGATTCCAAGGTAATTGTAGCCATCAACAAAGATGACGAAGCGCCAATTTTCCAAGTTGCAGACTATGGTTTGGTTGCTGACTTGTTTGATGCTTTGCCTGAATTGCAAGGCCTGCTGTAAGCCACTTTGCTTTATATAATTTAAAAGCCGGAATGAGTTAAACCTTCTTTCCGGCTTTTTCTTTTTCGGACATAAGAGATTATAAGACTCATTTTTCTAAGGCGAATTTTATGACCATTCAGATCAAATCCATCGGTATTATTGGTGCAGGACAAATGGGTGCCGGTATTGCCCATGTTTCTGCGCTTCATGGGTATCAAGTGCATTTGCATGATCTTGGTGTTGAACAAATCGAGTCCGGCATTGCAACGATCAATGGAAATTTGGCGCGTCAGGCTGGTTCAGGCAAAATAACTGATGAAGCTATGAATAAAGCTGTGGCAAATATAAGCCCGGCGCCAAAGATGAGCGATCTTGCCAGTTGTGATTTGGTGATTGAAGCAGCGTCAGAAAATGAAGCGATCAAGCGGCAGATTTTTGCCAGTCTATGTCCAACTCTAAACCCTCAAGCGATCATTGCGACCAATACGTCTTCCTTGTCGATCACCCGTTTGGCTTCGGCCACGGATAGGCCAGAAAAATTTATTGGTATTCATTTCATGAATCCCGTTCCAGTAATGCAATTGATCGAACTGGTTCGTGGCATAGCAACCGGAACCGAAACTTTTGATGCTGCCAGGGCCTATGCCGATAGTCTTGAGAAAACCATCGCTGTATCAGAAGATTTCCCGGGCTTTATGGTCAATCGCATTTTATTGCCGATGATCAATGAGGCAATCTATACGCTGTATGAAGGCGTAGGGAATGTTGAAAGCATTGACAATGCGATGCGCCTTGGTGCCAATCATCCGATGGGTCCGCTTAAGCTGGCGGACTTTATCGGGCTGGATACCTGTCTTTCGATCATGCAAGTGCTGCATGACGGCTTGGCGGATTCGAAATACCGGCCATGCCCACTATTGGTCAAATATGTTGAGGCAGGTTGGCTTGGCAAGAAATCGGGCCGAGGCTTTTATGACTATAGCGGCGCAGAGCCGGTGCCTACCCGATAACTTTCTTGTCTTTATGCGTCTTTGGTTATCTCTGCCATTGCAGCGAGAAACTGGGCCACTTCGTGTTGGCTGTTGTAGTGGCAAAGGGAAACACGCACACAGGCTGGCAAACCCAAAGGAGTGAGGACATTGCCTGAATAGTGGTCGTCTTTGCGAATGTGAACACGGATACCTTGTTCACTTAATCCGGCGACCAAGTCAGCTGCTGAAATACTGTCATGATGAATTGCCACCAATCCTTCGCGTCTGTGATTGTCCAAGCCGCCAATAATGTTAAGACCCGGCATATCAGCCAGCCCTTTCAGATTGCCTGTTCCGTGGATCATCGCATCGGTAAGTGACTTTTCTTGAGCATGTATGGCTTTGCCAGCAGCTACCAATTTATCCCGGCGGTCGGTCGATTCAGTAAAGCTCTCACCAAGCCATTCAAAGTAATGAACTACTTCGCTAAAGGTTGCATAAGCACCTGTGTCGCGGGTTCCAAGTTCCCAGTTTCCTTCTGGGCCACCTTCCAAAGAGTTATGAGGAAGGACTGATAACACATCAGAAATCCATGCAATACCGTAACCATGACGGGAAAACACTTTGTAAGGCGATATGGCGTAACCATCGATATTATATGAATCAATATCAAGATCGCCATGGGCCGCATGCTGAATGCCATCAACGATGATCAGGCATTTTGGAGAAATTGATCTTATGGTTGCTGAAATAGAGGCAATATCGACGCCCATTCCGGTAACGGGTGATGTGTGGATGATGGTGGCTACCCGCGTGTCAGGGGTGACATATTTTGCATAAGCTTCAGCATCAACGGAACCCGTCTCGTTATCGTGGGGAACGGAAACGTACTCTTTTCCTGCAATCTTTGCCCAGCGTTTGGCTGCGCTGCGGGATGCGGGATGCTCAAGGCTTGTACCAACAACATTCCCCCCAGCAGGAGACTCCAGAATAGCGGTACTGATCAGGCGGAATAATAACTCCGTCCCGCTTTCACCGACAAATACCTGGCCAGAAGATGCATTAAGGAACAACATTGTATCGGTTTTCGCCTTTTTAATGATGTTCATCAATTCTTGTGATGCAGGGTTATCGCGACCTTGGTTGTCAGGAATGGCAGAAAGTTCGGTTGAAACTTTTACCACCGATTTAAGCGTCAGCGCACCGCCTGCGTTTTCGAAGAAAACTCTGGGACCTTGTTGTGGGCAAAGGTCTATATGGGCGAAACGATCACGAATTGCGGACAAAAGATCAGGTGATATTTCTGTGTTGTGCTGGGGCATTGCAAACCTATTTTCGAGATTAATTTGATCGCATAAGACCACATATGCCATTTCTCATTGAGGGATGACATTGTCGAATTTTTCGCAAAAAGCAAGATAGATCACTATGCACCAAGCACTATCAACGGCGCAAGAGCTTCTTGATGGTTTGTTTTGCTGAGCTGTATAATTTCAGTCTCTTTGCAAATTGCAAAGCCAACTCATCATTCTTTGCTAAAACCATTTTTTCAAAAGAGGTTTCGTCTGGCCACAAACGAGTCATCCAAGAGTTTCCGAAGATTGCCAAAGAGTCGGCTGATTTAAAATCTTTGCGAGCGATAATATCTTCCGATAAACGCAACATCAGTTGTGATCCGGGAGACAGGTGGGAGTATTCTGTGTCAAAAGCAATTTTCCAAGGAAAATAATTACCAGCAGATTTGAAAAGAATAATTGAAGCCAGTACTTTGTTATCGAGCCGCATAGAGAAAATTTCACACTTATTGTCTTTGGCAAGATCGCTTACAGATTGACGAGCGAATGCCGCGTCGCGTTTGATCGTGTGAATAGAAGTGCCGTGCTTGCCCTTCCAAGTACTTGTTTCAAGTAATAGAAACTCTTCAAACCGCAGAATTATGTCGATTGGTGCCGTCACCTTTTCGAATGTGACTAGTCCATTTTCTCGCAATTTTTTCAAAAGACGGTTCAGCTCGCGTTTCCGCTTTTTTGACATCAAGCCATTCGATTTCTCGCTGCGCGGTCCGTTAATACTGGCTCTTTTGCCAAGTTCGATGGATTCAAGACCGAAATGCCTGTTTTTGGCTAACGCCAATTGGTTGATTGGTGAGGCGGCGGACACATAATCCATAATCAAAGGAGGGAAATCATTCGCAAAAGCGATGGCAATCAGATCTAGAAATCGCGAAAGAGTGTTGCTTTCATCCCCTTTAGCGAACAAAGGATCCCCGAATGGTGCAAATGGATGGGTAAGGGATTGGAAATATTCCGGAAAAAGTAATGTGCCGGAAATATGTTGAGTTGGAAGGGTTAGCCGAGCATAGGCTTTTTCACCAATAACTTCCCAGACAATGAGTTGGTAAATTTTATTTCGCGTAACTCTGTCTCTGCTGGCTGCAAGAAAAGCAGGGTTGAAAAACGGATTGCCATTGCTGTTTTCTAGCAGCTGATCAAGATCAGGGTTCATATCTCGACGATATTCGAGCGGGTGTAAACACAAACGCCATTGGCTCCCGTCGATAGAATTTATCTCCGCTAGGATCTCCACCTTTTTGGTGAATTGCCTAGGCTCGTCCGCATCGGGTTTCTTGAAATGGTTTTTGAATTTTGTGCTCACAGGTCCGCTCCTATTCCGCGGCCTGAAAATCGGTATCTTTCCTTTTGCGGCGAGGCAAAATGAAGATATGCAAATCCAGTGTTCTTAACGCAGCGGCGTAAAGCGCAAAAGCCTCAAATATCAAAGCTAGCGTCGTTGCCATAGCAGCACCATTGAGTCCATAGATTGGAATCAATATCCAATTCAAAAACAGATTGAGCATCAAAGTTACAGCATAAACGAAAGCGTAGGCTTTCTGCTTACCCGACATGGTTAACACGCTTTCAGCAGGGCCTACGGATGAACGAACAATAATACCAATCGTCAGAATCCAGATGATACTTTCTCCAGCCACAAAACTAGGGCCAAAGAGCATCAGGAAATATTTGCCTGCAACCAGCATAAAGAGCGCCAAAAACAAAGATGGCCAGAACGTCCAATGAACGGTTTCTTGAATAAACTGCTCGTAACGGGAATGATCGCCGGATGCCCGATACGTAGAAAAACGGTGAGCGGCAGCTGCTTTCACGGCGAAATATACAAAATGGACCAAGGCAAGCGTTTTTGCAGCTGCAAAATAGACAGCAACCTGATCTGGCTGCATATAGTGACTTACGAAAATGATATCGACATTGGTCAGAAGATTGTAAAAACCTTCGATCAGAAAGATCGGCATTGTTATCACGAGCCATTTGGCTGGCAGGTATTTTCTTGGCCCTTTTGGTACGGCTTTGCGAAGTTTTTTAACCAATAGGAAGAACTGGCCGATACTTGCGCAATAAGTGGCAAATATAGTCGCTAACATGGCTGTGGGGGCGTCAGCTGCGTAATCCAGATAAATCGCGCCTGCCATGAACATTAGGATTAAAATAGGACGCAAAATAAAGGTTGGGGCTAGGGCAGTGCCAGGCCAATTATGGGCTCGTGCGAAACCATCCTGGACTTCCTGTAATGCCAGCATAGGCAAACAAATAGCCGCAAGGTATATTGGTACGAGAAAATAATTCTCGAAAAGGCCGGGGAACATATAGATTATTGAGCTGCCAATTGCAGCGATGATGGTCGCCCCCATAAAAGCCCATGACAGAGCCCCAAGGATAGATCCACGCAAATGGTCGTGTTCACCAGAAGATCTGTATTCGGAGATAAATCGTATAATGCTGGTTTGGAAGCCAAGGCAAGCTATGCCGCCCAAGATGACCGCAGCAACCCAAACGGCCACGAAAATTCCATACTCAAAAGCACCCATGAGGCGGACGAGTACGATTTGGCTCAAATAAGCAATTGCTGCACTGAAAATACGGATTGTGAACGCAAACATGGCAATACGGCCGGAAACAGCACTGTCGCCCTGCCCATTGATAATCGTGTCTAGTTTGGACAAAATTGGTTCTGCCCTCGCAGCAAGCGATGCTGGCAGACATTTCTGCGCAATTGGGGTCAGATGGATTTTCACACTATGCTCCGAACGGTTCTTATCCAGAGTATTATCATCAATGGTTTAAGAAATGGTGTGATAATGGGGCTGACGTTAAGACTTTGCCTTGGTTTTGTTTACCATAAAGGGCATTAATATAGCTGGATTTGGCTTTTGTGATTTGGTGTAGTGGATAGTTTGGCAGGTATTTGATGCAATATATTTTGGATGTTCGTGGCTTAAATTGTCCATTACCTGTGTTGAAGGCAAAGAAGAAGATGCGGGAACTTGAAACGGGCGATCAGCTTTGGGTGGAGACCACAGACCCTTTGTCGGCGATTGATATTCCAGCGTTTTGCGACAATGACGGGTTTCAGCTGATCGAAGTAGAAAAAGCTGATGGATATCAGCGATACCTGGTTCAAAAATAGGACCTATCAGATCGAATTACTTTCGGGGTGAGAAGCCCGCGATGGACAATGGATTATCGGTCATAGCATTTCTATCAGGCGTATCGATTTGTGGTATGTTAAAGAAACCCCTGAACAGCCTTTGGATAAATTCAGCAGGCATATCTTCCAAAAAGACAACCAGTTGCGTCGTTTGATTTTCAGTAGGCCATTTCTTCAAAAAGTATGGTTCACTCAGCCTATTGCCCACGCCTTGGATAACCAATGGCCTTGCCTCGCCAGCGAGTTGAACTAGACCTTTTATTCGCAATATGTGGGCGCTATGGGCTGACAGCACTAAGTCTAAAAACATATCCAATTGTTGTCGTGAAATGGACGTAGGTGTTTTCAAAACAGTCGCAACAATTTTCTCAGAGTGCTGGTTGATATCATGATGGTGATGGAAGTGGTCGTGCACATCTGGCAGGTTCGGTAAGCCATCACGGGCGGAAAAGTAAAGTTCCAAGTTTTCCAGAAATGCAGTTTTGGAAACAATCTGGGCAGCTGGATTTCTTAGCTTCAATGCTGACATTGTTTTGTTTAAGACCTTCTCGACGTCTTTTGCCGTGAGCTCATCGATTTTAGTCAGAATAACTTTGTCTGCCAAGGCAACTTGTTTCGAAGCTTCGCTATGGCGGTCCATGGTTGAAATGCCATTGGACACATCGAGCGTGGTAAGGAGACCAGAAAACACGAGATCATCGCCGATCACCGGGGAGGCAATCAATGCTTGCAGAACGGGAGCCGGATCAGCCAGTCCTGTTGTTTCAATCAAGATGCGTTCCGGGTTTCTTTTCAGCAGACTTTCTATTGTATCAATGAGCTGACCTCGCACCGTGCAGCAAAGGCAACCATTGGATAACTCGATGATTGTGTCTTCGCCTGTTTCCACCAAATGATGGTCCAGACCAATCTCACCAAACTCGTTGATGATGACTGCTGAATTTGCAAAAGCCGGATTTTGCAAAATGCTGTTTAAAAGCGTTGTTTTGCCGCTTCCCAGAAATCCCGTTAAAACATGAACGGGGACCTTTTTACCGGTCTGTTGTGCCATATGGTTCATGTACCTATTGAACCGAAGTGGATTGACGGGGGCTTTTCAAAGGCAATGGGAAGGTTCCTCGCAAAGTTGACTTGTCCAACACGTCGCCATCGACATTAACTACACCATATTCTGGTCTTTTGGTTGGGATTGGCACACGTACAGGAACAAAAGACCTGCTGATCCAAGCAGGGCTAGGTTCTCCATCGATGCCACCAAGGGAGATTTGAACTGGTGCCATCGTTACGCGACGTGCAGTTAGATATGGGGATTTGATGACAGCTGTTTCTGAAGCCGGATCGTAGCGGTTCTGACGGGCTTGTTCCGTACACAAAATCCCGCGCATATCTTTTGGTCCAGTTGGCGGTTGAGGTGCTGGTAACTCGGACATTTTCTGGCTGCTCTGAGAATCAAAGCCTTTGAGAAAGAGGCGCGCAGATAATTCGGCGCGTTCTGTTTGGGAGGATGAACCAAGCACTACTGCAACCAGACGTCTGCCACCGCGTTCTGCACTTACCACAATATTATAGCCAGCGGAGCAAATGAACCCGGTTTTCATCCCTGTTGTCCCCTCAAAGCGCTCAAGGAGAAAATTATAGGAAGTATAGCTTTTGTCGCCGGCGGTGATGGTTGGTGTCTCAAAAATCGGACGATATTGCGGAAATTCATTCCAAATTGCGCTTGATAATATTACCAAGTCCCGGGCCGATACATATTGTTTGGGGTCGTGCAGTCCATTCGGATTTGAAAATTGGGTATTGGAAAGGCCGAGGTTTTTGGCCTCATCATTCATTCGGTTGACGAAAGCTGGAACGCTGCCAGAGACTGATTCCGCAATGGCGACAGCTACGTCGTTGGCGCTTTTTACAATCAAGGTATACAGCGCCATATCGAAGCGAAGCTGGGTTCCTTCTCTGTAGCCCATTTTCCCAGGCGGTGTGCTAGCCGCATTTTTTGTGAAAGTAACAGGTGAGCCGACCGAGATTTCCCCTGCTTGAATGGCTTTGAACGTGACATAGGCGGTCATTAACTTGGTCAGGGAAGCTGGATGCCAGCGTTCATGCATGCGATTTTCTGCCAAAACCGAATTGTCAGCAGCATCCACCAAAATATAAGGAATGTTTGGAAATGGCTCTTCCGCATTAACCGAGGTGTGTAAAGCGAACGACAAACATAGAGTCAGTGCGTATAACAGGGTCCTTATCAGTAGGGGCACTGTGCGAGGATTGCAGATAAACTGCCTATTTGGTTGATTTCGGTGTGGTATCATCTACTTAATACTATGTTAGAAAAATGTTTTTGCCAGATTGGCAGATGCAATTTGTAATTCATTGTTAGAGGGCAAAATGGCAGTTATCAACCGTATGGCTGAGCTTCATGACGAAATTACAGTTTGGCGGAGAAACTATCACAGTAATCCAGAGCTGATGTATGATGTGTTTGAAACTGCCGAGGATGTTGCTGACAAGTTACGTGCCTTTGGCTGCGATGAGGTGGTGACGGGTATAGGCCGCACTGGCGTTGTCGGTGTCATCCGTGGGTCCAAATCTGGCGATGGCGTGATCGGACTACGTGCGGATATGGACGCGCTTCCCATCGAAGAAATCACAGGCTTGCCACATGCTTCCAAAATATCGGGCAAAATGCATGCCTGTGGCCATGATGGTCATACAGCTATGCTCTTAGGGGCTGCAAAATATCTTTCAGAAACGCGAAATTTTGCGGGAACTGCGATCGTTATATTCCAGCCTGCAGAAGAAGGTGGGGCTGGCGGCAAGGCTATGGTTGATGATGGATTGATGGAGCGGTTTGGCATTAAGGAAGTTTATGGGATGCATAATCTTCCCGGGATGGCTGTTGGCGAATTTGCGATTTGCGAGGGGCCTATAATGGCCTCAACAGATGAGTTCAAAATCACCTTGAAAGGCAAAGGGGCCCATGCGGCGATGCCACATCTTGGCATTGACCCAATTGTTGCGTGTTCTCAATTGGTGGGCATGCTTCAAACGATTGTGTCACGGGGCACTAATCCGTTGGATGGGCTGGTGGTTTCGGTCACTCAATTTCATTCAGGCAACACCTATAACGTGATTCCTGAAACTGCGATGATCAATGGTACTATCCGTTCCTTGAACGAAGAAACGCGTGCTTTTGGCGAGCAGCGTTTGCGGGAAATTACAAAGAGCGTTGCTGAGGCGATGCAATGCAGTTTTCAAGTCGATTTTCGCGAAGGTTATCCAGTTACGTTTAACCACAGCGATGCAACGCAAAAGGCGGCCGATGTGGCACGTCTTATTGCCGGGGATAAAAATGTAAACCAGAGTGTGCAACCGATGATGGGCGGTGAAGATTTTGCTTATATGCTAGAAGCACGCCCAGGCGCCTACATTTTTACAGGAAATGGAGATTCGGCAGGTCTGCATCATCCTGCTTATGATTTTAATGATGACGCAATCCCCCATGGCGCATCCTATTGGGCAAAGCTGGTTGAAACGCTTTTACCTGCGGCCTGACAGAGTTTGATGGCTATCGATGAACTTTAAAGGAGTTCGAGGGGTAAGCCGGATGATGCTTTTAGGGTTTGCAGGACAATCGAACTTTTTACAGTCTGAACACTTTCGTCTGGCAGCAGATTTTCATTGATAACCTGTGTGAGTTCGCGAAGATCCCTGACGCATAACTTTAGCTGATAATCCATTTCGCCTGTCAACGTATAAGCTTCTTCGATTTGAGGAATGGTCTTTACCAGATCAGCAAAACGCCTAGCGTTTTCCCTGCTATGGGTATTCAGCATCACGTCCACCAATACTATCAGGGCAAAGCCAGTTTTTTCGCGATCAATCAAGGCGCGATAACCTGTAATAATGCCCGCCTGTTCCAGATGCGCCCGCCGCCTTGAACATTGGCTGGCTGATAGACCAATGCGCTCTGCAAGCTGTTGATTGGTTAGTCTGCTGTCTTGTTGGAGCTGGCTTAAGAGCTTCTTATCAAAATTATCCATTGTGCGTATTCCGTGTGAGAATTTGTCAATATATGCGTATTTTGTGCGAAAAATACAAATATTGATAAGTTAATGCAAGGATTTAACATAAAACTTGCGGTATTGTTGTATTTAAACTTACTTGACCTGAGGATATTTCAATGGGACCTTTTCCACATGATGCGCCAGTAGCTGTTGTTTCTGATGATAACCCAGCTGGAACCGATGGATTTGAGTTTGTGGAATTCGCCCATCCGGCCCCAGAAGAATTGGAAATTTTGTTCAAGCGTATGGGCTATAGCAAAGTTGCAACCCATAAACACAAGAAGATAGATCTTTGGCGCCAGGGCGATGTTAATTACATCGTCAATAACGAAAAGGGCACGTTCGGCAATAGATTTGTGGATCAACATGGTCCCTGTGCCCCAAGCATGGCATGGCGCGTCGTTGATGCACAAAAGGCTTTTGATCATGCAGTATCAAAAGGAGCCAAACCCTATTTAGGTAATGATAAGACACTGGACGTTCCAGCGATTGAGGGTATTGGCGGCTCGTTGCTGTATTTTGTTGATCGGTATGGGTCTAAAGGCTCCGCCTATGATGATGAGTTTAACTGGCTTGGGGAGGCTAATCCAAAACCTGCCGGCGTTGGATTTTTCTATCTTGATCACCTGACGCATAATGTGTTTCGCGGAAACATGGATAAGTGGTGGGCTTTTTACCGTGAATTGTTCAACTTCAAACAAATTCACTTCTTTGATATTGAGGGCAAGCTGACGGGTTTGGTTTCACGCGCGATTACATCGCCTTGCGGTAAAATCCGTATTCCGCTGAACGAGTCGACTGATGATAAAAGTCAAATTGAGTCTTATCTGAAGAAGTATAATGGTGAGGGCATTCAGCACATTGCTGTTGGAACAGATGGACCTTCCGGGATTTACGATGCGGTAGATCAGTTGAGCGAAAACGGTTTGCTGTTCATGCTAGGCCCGCCAGAAACCTATTATCACTTGTCCAAAGATCGGGTCCACGGGCATGAAGAACCCATAGAACGCATGAAAAAACATGGTATCTTGATTGATGGCGAAGGCGTTGTAGATGGGGGTATGACGAAAATATTGCTGCAGATATTTTCGAAAACGGTCATTGGCCCGATATTCTTCGAGTTTATTCAACGCAAGGGCGACGAAGGTTTCGGAGAAGGGAATTTCCGGGCTTTGTTTGAATCGATCGAGATGGAGCAAATTGCTTCAGGCGAGATATCTGGAGAAGATGCCGCTGAATAGCTAGATGTGGTTTTAGTAAATCTCGCTATGAATTAGGCGCCTTCCCAGCCTTCGGAAATTCGGCGTTGCAATTCGCGTACATTGCAAATCACAATCCCGCCTCTTGCTTTTTCAATTAGCCCTTCGCGTTCTAAAGCGTTGAGTTCACGTGAAACCACTTCCCGTCTTGAGCCGATGCGCTCGGCCAATTGTTTTTGGGTTGGAGGCGGAGACACAATTCTATGATCGGGATTGGCAGCACGGGTTTTGGAAAGACGGAGCAATTCCGAGTATAGGCGATGTTTGGCCTGAAGAAATGAGTGCTCTGCCAACTGTTTGTTCAAATGACGAACACGCGCAGCAAACATCTGTAAGACCCGCATGGAAATTTCAGGAACTGTATGAATGACATCCAGAAAGACAGATGCTGGCATAATACAGATGCGGGCTTTGTTCAGTGTCGTCACATTTGCCGAGCGCGGCGAATCATCGATCGCAGAAATTTCACCGAAAAAGGTACCCGGACCCATCTCCCCCAGAATCACTTCTTTGCCAACAGCAATCCTTACGATGACCCGAACAGATCCGGACACAACGAAGCGCACATCGTTTGAGTCTTCCTCAATATCAATAACAAGTTCATTTTCATTGAATTCGCGCCAGTTGCATCGTTTAGCGAATTTTTGTGATAGACTTTGCTCCATTCCGTCGAATAGCGGGATATCAGATAAGTCTTGCATTCTGCACCCTAGCTCCCAAGTACGACCAACAAACCATCCAATTGAAATTTTGACCGAGTGATAAATTAATTCATGTCGAAAGAGTAAACCATGCTTTGAGCTTACAGTAAATTCGATTCAAAATTGAATTACGCTGCGCGATATCTTCCTATGGTTGCGCTCTTGGCTAATTTCTAATCGAATTGAATAAAAAAAAGACAAAAAATGGGACATTAACCTTTTTAATACGTTTCTATTGCAGTCTGTGGAAGGGCGGAATCCATCATTAGTGATTCTGATTTGGGCGATATGAAACTTTACGATGTAAAAACGGACCTTTCAAAGGGCAAATCTTTGCCTTTGGAGGTTTATGAGAAGGTGGTGCAATCACTTCATGGTGATACGCGCACTCTAATTTTTGGCAAGATTGCAACATCTATAGCTGCTTTCGTGGCCTGGTATCGTGCTGACAATCCACTCATATTAGCAACTGCCATCCTATTGATCATTTTCGCGGTCTTACGATTTTGGCATATTCATTCCTTCAATCGCAAATCTGGCGATGCGCTTTCACATTCTGAATTGATTAAAGGCGAGAAAAGATATCGTTATCTGTCTGGGGCCTATGTGGGTTGTTTAGGCCTTTTATGTTTTGTTTCCTTGGCCGTTAGCCAAGATGCGTTGGTTCATTTGATCGTTATTTCTGCAACCTTGGCAAATGTTGCAGGCATATCAGGACGTAATTTTGCTAGTGGCAAAGTTGTTCTTTGGCAGACAATGGGCGTGACCATTCCCCTGACAGCTGGATTAATCATCTTCGGAAATGCATATCATACGTTTTTGGCGATCTTGTTGTTGCCATTTCTTTTGGCAATCCAGTCAATATCTGCGCGTTTGAGGGGCATGCTTTTTGATGCCAGTTTGCAGGCAATCGAAAATAAAACGATTGCAGATCGCTTTGAGGTTGCTCTGGAGAATGCGTCGCACGGTATGGCCATGATTGATCATGATGGCATTTTTATCGTGGTGAACGAAAGGTTCGGCGAATTGTTTGACTGCCCGTCAAATATGGACCTGATTGGCGCAAGTCTAACAGAAGTTACAGTGAAGAGCTTGGGCTCCAGACCCGGGGCAGTTCTTGCTGACAGCATTTCTGAACGCATTCGTATGTGCTTGAAAGAAGAGCGTAAACGTCGATTTACGCAAACACGATTTGATGGATCGATTATTGAAGTCAGCTTTAATCCGATGAAAGATGCTGCTGGTGTTATTGTCTTGGAAGATGTTAGCGATCGGGTAAAATCAGAAGGTGAAATTCGCCAGTTGGCACATTATGACCCATTGACGAAATTGCCAAATCGCCGACATTTCACCTCAATCGTGAATGAGAAGATAAAGGATGAAGGGGCTGGCTTTGGCTTTTCCCTGTATTTCGTTGATCTTGATAATTTTAAAACTGTGAACGATTCGCTCGGTCATGCCGTGGGTGACAAGCTGCTTTGCGCAGTATCCCTACGAATGAAATCCTGTCTTCCAGAGGGATCAACAATTTGCCGGTTTGGTGGCGATGAGTTTGTGATGATCTTGCCAAATGTAACGTCAAAATTCGATTGCGAACGTTTTTCAAACCGAATCGTGGAAGAAGTTTCCAAACCAGTATTGATTGACGGCCATTTGATAATTGTTGGCGCTAGTGTGGGTATTGCCCTTTGCCCTGAAAATGCGGATGAATTTGATCAATTGCTGAAGATGGCAGATGTTGCCTTGTATGAAGCCAAAATGCGCGGTCGCAATGCCGTTAACTTCTATTCTACCGAGCTTGGTGACAAGATCCGTGAGCGTCGGAAATTGGAAGTGGAGCTGAGACGCGCTGTTCAAAATGAAGAGCTAAGCATTCATTATCAACCGCTTATTGATATGAAAACAAATACGGTTGCCGGATGCGAGGCGCTTGTTCGCTGGACCCACCCAACTTTGGGGGCAATTCCACCATCAACCTTCATTCCGATGGCTGAAGAAATTGGTATTATATCAAAAATAGGCAAGTTTGTTCTCGATCAAGCCACACTTGAGTGTAACAAGTGGCCAAATAATATTAAGATCGCGGTCAATGTATCTTCGTTGCAGTTTCAGCAATCAGATGTTTGTAGCGTAATTGAGTCGGCATTGCTTAGCAGTGGGCTTCATGCATCTAGATTGGAAATAGAAGTAACCGAATCTGCTGTGCTGGATGATATGCAGCAAACGTCCAAAATCTTACGGACATTGGCTCAGAGCGGCGTGCGCATTTCTCTAGATGACTTTGGCACCGGATTTTCTTCACTTAGCTATCTCCACCAATTGCCTTTGGATAAGGTCAAGATTGACAGATCTTTTCTTGAATCCATTCGTAACGATAAACGCGCTTTGATCCTTCTATCAGGTGTCACCAAAATGGCTGCTGATTTGGGTCTCCAAGTTATTGTTGAAGGTGTCGAGGAAGTTGAGCAGCTTGATATTTTGAAGCGGGAAGTTCATTTGGATCAGGCGCAAGGTTATTTGTTCGGTAAAGCCATGCCTTCTGCTGAAATCCGCAAATTTGTCGTTGAGTACGGCAATGATACTGCGCCTGTAAAAGCTACCCGCGTTGCTAGCGCCTAAGATGCTGAGCCAAACAGCTATCTAACTCTTGGTAAATTAACCACGAATTTCGATTTCTGACCCTTCTGGCAGTTTTATCTGCTTGCGCCCTTTACAGTGGTTAACAAATTGTTAATCATGTGTACTGGTTTTGGGCGGACCGTGGGGTAGTGATGAGTACAAATGTATTGAGTAAACAGCCGTTTGTGGAACGGTTGAGCGGGTATCTGCAAGACGCAGATTATCGGGTTGCATCATCAAAACAGGACAGAGACACTTTGTATCAGTTGCGATACAAAGCCTATCGTCGTGAAGATACGATTTTGGAAAATGCTGAAAAACGTTTTTCAGATGACTACGATTTGATGGACAATTGCTGGTTGTTTGGTGTGCACCTTAACGGGCGGTTGGTCAGCTCTATCCGTTTCCATATTATTTCTCCACAGAACCCCAAGGGCCCGGCCTATGATGTCTTCCCAGATATCGTGAGGCCGATGATATCAGCTGGAAAAACTATTGTTGATCCGACTCGACTGGTAGTCGATAGGCCAATGACAGAATTTTATCCAGAATTGGCTTACGTCACTATTCGTGCCGCGTTCATGGCAGCTGAATATTTCGAAGCCGAATATATGCTTGCAACTGTTCGTCAGGAACATCAGGCTTTTTATAAAAAACTGTTTGGCTTTAAAGCGCTGTGTGAGCCGCGGCCTTATCCAAGTTTGCTAAAGCCCATAAGTCTTCTTGCCGCAAATATGCCGACGCAACGCGATAGTGTGGTTACAAAATTTCCGATTTTTCTGTCTTCCTTCACAGAACGCAGAATGCTGTTCCAACAGAATAACCAAGCACTTGATGAGCCAGAATATTTTCCATATGCGGTTAATGGTGGTTTGCAATAATCGCCGAAGACATCTTGTGGTGGAAAGTTTGGACCTAATGTAGCTGGGTATTGTGGGTTATTCTATTTTGAACGAACCATCAGTTTTTCCAAACCGTGAAAATGAAATCTGTCTGCATAGACGGGATTATCCATCAGGCGTAATGTTGGAAGCCTCTCAAAGAGAGTGGTAAGGCCGATAGCCATTTCCAATCGCGCAAGTGGCGCGCCTAGGCAAAAATGGATACCTGCGCCAAAGCTGACATGCCCTTCTCCGCCGCGCCTGAAATCGAGATTTTCAGGATTTGAGTAGCGATCAGGATCATGGTTGGCTGCACCCAATAAAAGACCTACAGTTTGACCTTTCTTCAGAGTAGCTTCAGCAAAGGTCATGTCTTCTAAGACAAAGCGTGTGAAAAGATGCAAAGGTGGATCAATCCGTAAACATTCCTCGATTACGTTATGGGTGGTTTTCTCGTTTTCAAACTGTATCTTTGGATCGAACTGATTTTCCAGCAAAGTTTTTACGGAATTTCCTAGAGCATGAACTGTTGCCTCATGGCCCGCATTAAGCAGAAGAATTGCAGTTGCAACTAATTCATCCATGGAGAGGCTTTCGCCTGCGATTTCAGCTTCGACGAGACCTGCCAACAAATCGTCTGCGGGATTGCGTCGACGCTCCTTAGCAAGAGTTTTTATATAGTCAGAAAACTCTGCCGTGGCTTTAACGGCTTCATCTTCAATCGCTCGGGAACGATTGAACTGATACATGGCGACCATTTTATGAGACCAATCCAAAAGTTGGTCTGCCATATCACGGGGCACGCCGAGCAGATCGGCAATTACGATGACCGGTATTTTCTCACAATAAGCATGCAGTAAATCGAAAGATTGATCTGATGGAAATGCATCAATCAGATCATGGCACAGTGTTTTTATCTCTGGTGAAAGCCGCTCGATATGGCGGGAGACAAATGCCCGATTGACCAAACGCCTTAGTCTTGTGTGGACAGGTGGCTCTCGCTCCAACATGGAATTTGCTTCGAAATCATAAAAGCTTTTGAGATGGAGCGGAATTTCTGGAAGGCCTGCATCGAATCTATCCATGATATGAGTGATTTCGCGTCCGAAACGTCGATCTCTCAAAATTGAATTGACTTCCGTATATCGCGAAAAACATACATATCCGTATTCTTTCCACCAAAATGCAGGACCAAGTTTGTGCATCTCAGCGTAGTGAGGATATGGATTTTGGAAGAAACCTGGATCGGCTGGGTCAGCAGAATGAACCGGAAGGTTGTTTGTCATTTTATCTTAAGTGTGCCGATTGAGTAGCGCTCGATGTATGTCAGCATTTTCTATAACACCGATAATGGTTCCATTGCGTTCGGCATAAACTGGCAAACTCGTTTCCAATTGTAATTCCATAATCTGAGAGAGCGAAGCGTTGTGAGGCAGGGTCTTGGCCTTCGCCTCTCCTTTGCGTTTGCGTTTCAGTGGCTGCATGGCATCCTCTGCTTTCAACACAGCAAGCGGGTTCATATGGGCAACAAAGTCAGCCACGTAATCATTGGCAGGGTTAGAGAGAATTTCCTGCGCAGTGCCGCATTGGATAATCCGGCCGCCTTCCATGATGGCAATTCGTGTGCCGATCTTAATGGCCTCATCCAGATCATGGCTAACGAAAATGATGGTTCGCTTCAGACGTTGTTGCAGATCGATCAACTCATCCTGCAATCTGGAACGAATTAGAGGATCCAATGCAGAATAGGGTTCGTCCATAAGCAATATAGGTGCATCTGTAGCAAAGGCGCGGGCGAGGCCCACACGCTGCTGCATGCCACCAGAAAGCTCGCTTACCTGTTTGCCAGACCAGTCAGACAAACCTACCAATTCCAACTGCTCGCGAACTTTTTCTTTGGTTTGGGCTTTGTCACGTCCAGCCAGTTCCAAGCCGAACCCAACATTTTCTTCAACGGTTCGCCAGGGCAATAGGCCAAATTGCTGAAAAACCATCGATACCCAGTCGAGACGCATTTCGCGCAAATCTGCAGTTGAGCAGCTATGAGGATTGCGCCATTCTTCTATGCCTGGGCAGCGAACTTCTACCTTGCCTCGGATCACAGGATTAAGGCCATTCACGGCGCGCAGCAATGTGGATTTTCCTGAGCCAGAAAGCCCCATCAAAACCAAGACCTCGCCCTCTTCGATCTCAAGTGAGCAGTTTGCCACGCCGAGAATTTGTCCGGTTGCCTCTTGTATTTCAGAGCGGGTTTTTCCCTCATCAATCATTGATAAAGCTGAGGCAGGTTTGTCGCCAAAAACAATATCGACGTTTTCAAATTTTACGATCAGATTGTTCTTCACTGCTTTAGCCATATCAGTTTTCCTTGCGTTCATGGCGAAGGAGGCGGTCGAGCAGAATGGCGACCAAAACAATGACAATGCCAGCTTCAAAGCCTTTTGCGATATTCACTGTATTCAATGCCCGAACCACAGGAACCCCTAAGCCAGGCGCGCCCACCAAGGCTGCAATAACAACCATGGACAAAGACAGCATGATTGTTTGGGTTAGGCCCGCCATGATTTGCGGAAGAGCGTATGGGAGTTCGACCTTGGTGAGCAATTGCCATTTGGTTGCGCCAAATGCCTGTCCTGCTTCAACCAACGAACGCGGTGTTGAACGCACTCCCAGCTCTGTTAATCGAACGGGCGCGGGCACGGCAAAAATGACCGTCGCGATTAGCCCGGGAACCATTCCAAGACCAAATAAAATAAGAGCTGGAATAAGATACACGAATGTTGGAATGGTTTGCATCAAATCCAGCACAGGGCGCAGGAACGAAGAAAATCGCGGGTTGTGAGCTGCTAGAATTCCAATGGGAACGCCAACTGCCATACACACAGCAGCTGATGCCATCACCAGAGCAAGGGTTTGGATCATTTCTTTCCAATAACCTTGGTTGAGGATCAGTAACAGGGCCGCAAGAGTAAAAAGCGTAAAGCCCCAATCGCGTTTGCGCCAGAAAGCTATAGCTGTGACAATTGCGATAAATATAAGCGGATTTGGAAACTCCAAAATCCATAAAAGAGCATTGATCATGGTGGATAATTGAGCTGCTAGCCAGTCGAAGACAAAACCGCCGTTATCAATCAGCCAATCTACGGCGCTTTTAGCCCATTTGCCGATTGGCAATTGGTTATCTGTAATCCACTCCATCATTTGATGATTAATCCCTTTTAATAAAAAAGGCCGCCAATCGGCGACCTTTTGATTTTTTATTGGCGATTACATACCTAGCGCTGATTTCACAGCGGCCATGGCATCGCCACCATCCTTAGTGGTTACACCATCCAGCCAAGGGCCAACTGCATCTGGATTTGCTTTCAACCAAGCAATCGCTGCTTTTTCAGGGTCTGTACCATCATCAAGGATTGCGCCCATGATTTCGTTTTCCATAGCCAAAGAAAACTTCATATTGGTTACGAGTTTACCGGCATTTGGGCATTCAGCAGAAAAACCAGCTCTTGTGTTTGTGTAGATGGTCGCGCCACCTAGGTTTGGACCAAAGAAGTCATCGCCGCCGGTTAGATAAGTAAGGTCCAGATTGGCGTTCATTGGGTGCGGTTCCCAACCAAGAAATACGATCGGCTCTTTTGCTTTTGCAGCGCGGGTTGCCTGGGCCAACATGCCAGCTTCTGAAGATTCAACCACTTCAAAACCTTTAAGACCAAACGCATCCTGATCGATCATGTCGAGGATCAGGCGGTTGCCATCATTGCCTGGCTCAATGCCATAAATCTTGCCAGCCAAAGCATCTTTGTTTTTTGCAATATCTGCGAAGTCTTTGATTCCAAGGGCAGCGCCTTCGGCATTGGTGGTCAATGTGTATTTTGCGCCTTCAAGATTGACGTTTGTTGATTCAACGGTTTTCGCATCTAGGAATGGACGAATATCGGCTTCCATGGTTGGCATCCAATTGCCAAGGAAAACATCAATGTCTTTGTTTGCAAGGGATTGATATGTCACAGGAACAGAAAGAACCTTGATGTCAGTCTCATAACCGATCGACTTTAAAAGGAATGTGGTCACGGCTGTTGTCGCAGTAATATCAGTCCAGCCTACATCGGAAAATCGAACAGTTCCGCAAGAAGCGGCTTCATGGCTTTCAGCAAAAGCTGGCGCTGTGCCGACCAAGGCGGATGTCATAGCCAGTGCGGCAAGGGTGGTTTTGATTTTGAATGTCATGTGTATTCTCCCATGTGGATTATTCGTTTCATAACTAATTTCGCGGTAATGAAATTTTTATATCTGAGGCAATGATTACAATTTGCTTCTTTACCTACAAGCTATTTTTGTTTATTTTGACTGATCAGTCAATTAAAAATCTTTCCACAAAGTGTGCATCGCCTCGCTAAATATCTGGGAAAGAACAGCCAGGAACCAAAAATGCCACGTATTGGAGCAGAGCCTGAAAGGCGGAAAGCACTTATACATGCTGCCATCGAGATGATTGGCGAGCAGGGGTCGCTGGACGTTTCAGTCAAGGATATTGCCAAGCAAGCTGGCATGTCCTCCGCGCTCGCATTTCATTACTTTGGGGATAAGGACGAAATCATCATCCAAACCATGCGTCATTTGTTGCGTGAGTTTTCTGCTTCTGTTGTCAGGGAATTGCAATTGGCGGACAAGCCACAGGAACGCATAGATGCGTTGATAAGGGCCAGTTTTACGGCTGACCAATTTGAACGTAAAACTGTCGCCGCTTGGTTGGTATTTTACTTGAAAGCCTACTCTTCGCCTCAGGCCGCGCGACTTCTTGGAATTTATACAGGTCGGCTGAAAAGCAATCTGGTGAATGCCTTCAAAGCATTCCTGCCTCATGAGGAAGCGGTTCAGGCCGCAGACGGGTTAGGGGCTTTTATTGATGGTTTATACATTCGACAAGCTTTGGCGGGCTCCGATTCTGCTGGAGCAATTTCTCTGTGCAGGACGTTTGTGCGCGACACCTGCAAAATTTCATACCCAATTAATGGAGTTCACTAATGGCTGATTTCAATCATCTATTACCTCAAACCAGTCATTTTATTGATGGACAATTTATCAATGGTGCTGGTGAAAAAATGCCTGATATTTATCCGGCAAATGGCGAGGCTTTTGTTGATATTGCCTGGGCAACATCTAGCGAAATTGAACAGACGATAGCGGCTGCGAAACGTGGATTTGAAATTTGGCGCAAAACGCCACCGGCTCAACGCGCCAGAGTGTTATATCGCGCCGCACAAATCTTGCGTTCAAAGAATGATGAAATCGCCAGACTGGAAACGCTGGATACAGGAAAAGCACTTCAGGAAACACTGGTAGTAGATGTCACCTCAGCAGCTGACTCGATTGAATATTTTGCCGCTCAGGCAGCAACACTAACAGGCGAGTATGTGGGCTTTTCCGGCGCTGAAGGCGATTGGGGATATACGGTTCGTGAGCCGCTGGGCATTTGCCTTGGTATTGCTGCCTGGAATTATCCGTTGCAGATGGCCGCATGGAAGTCGGCACCAGCGCTTGCCTGTGGCAACGCTTTCATCTTGAAGCCAGCAGAACTAACGCCGCTCTCTGCCCTGAAACTTGCCGAAGCTTATAAGGAAGCTGGTCTTCCTGATGGTGTGTTCAATGTTTTGCAGGGGGGCAGAGAAGTGGGTGCGGCATTGGTCAGCCATTCTGATATTGCAAAAGTCTCCCTAACTGGCGAAACCACGACGGGTTCTAAAGTCCTAAAAGGTGCCGCTGACGGTATCAAGAAGGTTACACTGGAATTAGGCGGCAAGTCGCCTTTGGTGATTTTTGATGATGCCGATATCGATTCGGCCGTTGGCGGTGCGATGCTCGCCAATTTTTATTCAACCGGACAGGTTTGTTCCAACGGGACACGTGTTTTTGTTCACGAGAATATTCGTGATCAGTTCGTAGAAAAACTTATCCGCCGAACAGAAGCATTGGTGATTGGTGATCCGATGGATGAAAAGACCCAGATGGGTCCGCTGGTTTCTGCCGAACATTTCAAAAAGGTCGAAGGGTTTTACAAGTCTGCGCCTTCTCAAGGTGAATGTTTGTATGATGGCGGTATCCCTAAAATTCAAGGTTTTGAAAATGGTAATTGGATTGGCCCGGCGATTTACAAACCCAAGGATGATCATCAATCGATTGCCCGTGACGAGGTTTTTGGACCATTGCTGTCGCTCTTTACCTTCAAGGACGAAGATGAGGTGACTGCACGCGCCAATGATACGGTGTTTGGATTGGCAGCAGGTGTTTATACCGCTGATCTTTCTCGTGGTCACCGGATGATGACGCGTCTGCAAGCAGGGTCATGCTGGATCAATACGTTTAATGTGACACCTGTTGAAATGCCATTTGGTGGCCATAAGAAGTCCGGCCTTGGCATGGAAAACGGTAAATGGGCGTTGGATGCCTATAGCCAGATCAAAAGCGTCCACGTGGCTATGAGCCCAATGGAATATCCTTACTAAACAGGACGAGTGTTGGAGTGGAATATATGTCTGGTGGCGCAATTGATGCTGAAAGCATTCAGGCTGACTATGTTATTGTTGGTTCAGGCTCTGCCGGATCAGCTTTAGCTTACCGTCTGTCAGAAGATGGGAAGAACTCTGTAATTGTCATTGAATTTGGCGGTACCGATATTGGCCCGTTCATTCAAATGCCAGCAGCGCTTTCCTATCCTATGGGTATGTCGATATATGATTGGGGATTTGAAACAGAAGCTGAGCCCCATATGGGTGGTCGAACCATGGCATGCCCAAGAGGCAAGGTGATAGGCGGTTCGTCTTCTATCAATGGCATGATCTATGTGCGTGGACATGCTAAAGATTTCGATACATGGGAAGAGATGGGCGCCAAAGGCTGGTCCTATAGTGACGTGCTTCCTTATTATCAGCGGTTAGAAACCTCTCACGGAGGTGAAGAAGGCGTCCGTGGGAATAGTGGGCCATTGCATGTAACACGTGGTCCACGGGATAATCCGCTCTATGATGCGTTTGTTCAAGCTGGTAGCGAAGCGGGCTTTGAAACCACGATAGATTATAATGGATCAAAGCAAGAAGGCTTTGGTGCGTTTGAACAAACGGTTTACAAAGGTCGCAGATGGTCGGCTGCCAGCGCTTATCTAAAGCCGGCGATCAAACGCGGCGGCGTTCAAGTGATCAAAGGTTTTGCCCGTAAAGTCGTCTTGGAAGGCAAAAAGGCAGTTGGCGTTGAAATCTCTCGCGGCAGCACGGTCCAGACAATACATGCACGTAAGGAAGTCATCCTTGCGGCATCGTCTATCAACTCCCCCAAATTATTGATGTTATCAGGCATAGGGCCTGCAAAGCATCTTAAAGAAATGGGAATTGAAGTGGTTGCAGATCGGCCCGGCGTCGGGGCAAATTTGCAGGATCACCTCGAATTATATGTGCAGCAAGAATGCCTGCAGCCGATCACACTTTATTCGAAACTCAATCTGTTCTGGAAAGCACTAATTGGCGCCCAATGGCTGTTTTTCAAAACTGGCGACGGGGCAACCAATCATTTTGGTAGCACTGGTTTCATTCGATCAAAGGCAGGGGTTCAGTATCCGGATATCCAGTATCATTTTCTGCCTGTGGCCATCAGGTATGATGGTAAAGCTGCTGCCAAGTCGCATGGGTTTCAAGCCCATGTGGGACCAATGCGTTCAAAATCGAGGGGGCGTGTAGAACTGAAGTCGTCTGATCCTTACGCCAAACCAAGTATATTGTTTAATTACATGTCCCATGAAGATGACTGGTCTGATTTTCGTCATTGTATTCGCATTACGCGGGAAATCTTTGGACAAGATGCCATGAAGCCTTATTCAGGGCGCGAGATCCAGCCAGGCTCTGATCTTCAAACAGACGAAGAGTTGGATAGGGTCATACGCGAGCATGCTGAAAGCGCTTATCATCCGTGTGGAACAGCCAGAATGGGTCGGATCGATGATAAAATGGCTGTTGTTGATCCAGAATGCCGAGTAATTGGTGTTGAAAATCTCCGCGTTGCAGATAGTTCGATATTCCCGCAAATTACCAATGGCAATCTCAATGCACCTTCCATTATGGTGGGTGAAAAGGCGGCGGATCATATTTTGGGTAAGCAAATGTTGCCAAAGTCCAATCTAGAGCCCTGGATTAATCCAAATTGGCAGACAAGCGATAGATGATGGCTTTAGAGCAAATGCGATGAAATCCACCTGCTCAAAGATGCAACGATGCATGATTGCAACATTGCGCTGTAGAATTCATTGCGGTCATTGTTGATAGACATGATTTGCGGTATGTTCCAAGTCTTGTTAACCATGGGTTAACCGATTTGGTCTTTCTCTGGTTTGCAGAGAAAAGCGAAACATTTAAAATTGTCAGGTTCAATATATGTCCCGTCCCGTGATCACCCGCATTTTATGTTTAGCTTTGGCTGGAAGCTTTCTGGCCACAATCCCTGTTGAAACGGCTTATGCGAAGCGTAAAACACTGTTGGAGCAATGGTTTCCAAAAGCCGCGCAGAGGATGAGGAACAAGCGTAGTCCGCAGGTTGTTATTCAACAAAGATCTGCTAGCGCGCCTATCAAGAAAGTAGCCGGCCCAAGTTACTATAACTACAAGACTGAACGTCTGCAGACTTTGGCTCTGGTTGGTGTTCTGCCTGTTGTTGCGCCGGAAGTGGTTATTAGAAAGATTGAAATAAGCCAGATTAAAACGCCAGAGACATCAACTGTTGCGACTTTGGATGAAAATAACTCGAACACTCCCAGCTTAATTGATCCGGCAAGCACTGGTAGCACGAGCGCACCGAAGGCTGCGGAGAAATATGAAGGCATTGTTATACCTGCTCATGCAGTTACAAATGAAGCTGTTGATGGATTGAGTCTCAAGCTGGAAGATGGGATCGCGGCTGCTGTTAAAAAGCATTATTCCAGCGATCCGTCTTATTTGTGGCTCGATAGAGACTGGAAGCCGAACGCAAATGCGATTGCGGTAATGAACGTGCTGAAGAATGCGCACGAAGTTGGTCTTGATCCTACTGACTTTATTGTTGATCCCTCAGATCTGGAAACAGGTAACGTATCTGACATTGAGAAGCGAGCAGCGCGTTTTGAACTTGCTTTGAGCGCGGCCATGCTTCGCTATGGATCGGATGCGAAAAATGGTCGTGTAAATCCCAATGGTCTCAGCGGATATCACGACTTCCCGGGTTATAAGCGTGCTTATGAGGACGTCGTTTCGAAAGTGTTTTCCAGCGACAACCCAGCTGAAACGCTTAGTGGGTTGAACCCTCAAAATTCGCGATTTGAAATGTTGATGGCAGAGCTTGCAGAGCTTCGCGGCGATGTTGATGAGCAGTCCATTGAACCGATAAAGTCAGGCACTTTTTTTAAGCCTGGACAAGAAAATCTGGAGCTCCCGAAAGTTATTGCCCTGATTGCCAAAAAAGCTTCAACCGAGTTAAAATTTACGCATTCAGTGACCTTCAATACATATGCAGACAGCACCATATTTAGCGAAGAACTTGTAGCGCTGGTGAAGGATTTTCAAAAAGAAAACGGACTTGGACCTGACGGTATCGTTGGAAAGAATACGATAGCTAAATTGCAGTCCGCTTCTCCAAAAGCGAAGATTGAAAAAATCGAACTGGCACTGGAGCGCCTGCGCTGGTTGCCAGTTGAGTTGGGTCCCCGTCATGTGTTCATCAATCAACCGGCCTATAATGCCTCTTACATATTGGATGACAAGACTAGCCTGAGCATGCGTGCGATTGTTGGAAAGCCATCCAATCAGACTTACTTCTTCTATGACAAGATCGAGATTGTTGAAGTTAATCCCTATTGGAATGTACCGTACTCAATTCTTGTTAATCAGAAACTGGGGAAAATCCGGGCTAATCCAGGCTATTTGACAGCAAATGGTTATGAAGTCATTACTGCCAGAGGCGTCACAGATCCATATTCGGTAGATTGGTATTCTGGCTCACCAAATGGTGTTTCCATTCGTCAAAAACCTGGCAGCAGCAATGCATTGGGCGAGTTGAAAATTCTCTTCCCGAACAAGCATGCGATTTACATGCATGATACCCCTGAGCGCAGTTTGTTTCAACGCTCGTCACGCGCATACAGCTCAGGTTGCGTCCGGTTGCAGCATCCACGTGACATGGCCGCCGCTGTTTTGCAGACAAGTGTGGCGCAGGTAAACGCTTATGTTGAAGCTGGTAAAAACCAGAGCATCAAGGTCAACAACCAGATACCCGTTTATGTTTCCTACTTCACCGCTTGGCCTAATGATGATGGAAAAGTTGGCTTTTATACTGACATCTATGGACGTGACAAAGCGCTGAAAAATGCTATTGCAAAAACCAGAGAGTTGAGGTCTCAAGCCTCGATTTTCTCAAGCTGATATGTTTGGTTTATTGAATCAAAAAAGGGGAGCAATTTGCTCCCCTTTTTCATGTCTCGATAAAAATTCTATTTCTTGTTCTGGCGGTTTGCAATGAGGTCATCGACAACTGATGGATCAGCCAAAGTCGAAGTATCGCCTAATGCGCCAAAATCATCTTCTGCAATTTTTCGCAGTATGCGCCGCATGATTTTGCCTGAACGCGTTTTAGGCAAGCCCGGTGAGAACTGGATTTTGTCGGGAGAAGCAATCGGACCGATTTCACCTCTTACATGCTTTACAAGTTCGCTGCGCAAAGCATCACTGTCTTTCTGACCAGCCATCAATGTCACGTAACAATAAATCCCCTGGCCTTTGATGTCATGAGGATAGCCAACGACAGCTGCTTCAGAAACGCTGTCATGGGCAACCAGCGCCGATTCGACCTCGGCAGTTCCCATCCGGTGGCCTGATACATTGATCACGTCATCCACGCGGCCGGTAATCCAGTAATAGCCGTCTTGATCACGGCGACATCCGTCACCAGTGAAATATTTGCCTTTGTAAGTGGCGAAATAGGTTTGGATGAAACGTTTATGATCGCCATAAACGGTTCGCATTTGGCCAGGCCAAGAATCGGTCAAGCAAAGATTGCCGTCTGTCGCCCCTTCCAAAACATTGCCTTCATTGTCTACCAATTGCGGTTGCACTCCAAAGAATGGACGTGTAGCGGAGCCGGGTTTCAAATCGGTTGCGCCGGGCAGTGGCGAGATCAAAATCCCCCCTGTTTCCGTTTGCCACCAAGTATCAACAATTGGGCAACGCTTGTTACCAACTACATTGTAATACCATTCCCAAGCCTCAGGATTTATTGGTTCGCCAACAGAACCAAGAACCCGAAGTGATTTGCGGGATGTTGATGTTACATGATCATCGCCTGCGCCCATCAATGCGCGTAGTGCAGTAGGCGCGGTGTAGAAAATGTTGACTTGGTGTTTGTCCACCACATCCCAAAAACGAGACATGGATGGATAGTTCGGAACGCCTTCAAACATGAGTGTCTTTGCACCATTGGCCAATGGCCCATAGACGATATAGGAGTGTCCGGTGACCCAGCCCACATCGGCTGTACACCAATAGGTGTCACCCTCTTGATAATCGAAAACATATTCATGGGTCATGGAAGCATAAACCAGATAACCACCTGTTGTATGCAAAACGCCTTTTGGCTGACCAGTGGAACCAGAAGTGTAAAGAATGAATAGCGGGTCTTCTGCTTTCATCGGCTCCGGCTTACAGACAGGTTTGGCCTTGGCCATTTCGCTGTGATACCAAAGGTCGCGCTTTTCAACCCAATTAATTTTTCCTGCGGTGCGGCGCACCACCAATACGTTTTTAACCTTACGCTTTTTAGATGCGGCGATTTCGCAAGCTGCGTCAGTATTAGCTTTGAGCGGGATTGTCTTGCCGCCGCGAAGGCCTTCGTCAGCTGTGATTACGAATGTGGATTTGCAGTCGACAATGCGTTGGGCGAGGGCATCAGGGGAAAAGCCACCAAATACAATCGAGTGAATGGCGCCAATACGCGCGCAGGCCAACATCGCATAAGCCGCTTCAGGGATCATAGGCATATAGATAGTTACGCGATCACCTTTTTTGACGCCGTGAGATTTCATGACATTGGAAAGTCGGCAGACATGGTCGTATAATTCGTTATAAGTTATTTTCTTGTCATCAAATGGGTTGTCGCCTTCCCAGATGATGGCCGTTTGGTTGCCGCGCTTTTTAAGATGTCTGTCGATGCAGTTGTAAGCCACATTGGTAACGCCATCCTCGAACCATTTGATTAAAACATTTCCGTCAAAAGATGTGTTTTTCACCTTGGTGTAAGGTTTCATCCAATCGATGCGTTTGCCATGCTTGCCCCAGAATTTCTCTGGGTTGCTTACGCTCTGCTTGTACCATTTTTGATAGGTCTCATCGTCGATCAGAGCATTCTTTTTCCAAGCGGCTTTTACCTTATGCTTGCTAACTTCGTACATTTATTCCTCCCCGATTATTTTTTGGTTTTTTACTGTTCAAGCTAAAAAACTCAAATTGAATGACGCTAATTTATGCGCTTTGCGAATTGAACACCATACTACGAAGGCACAATAGGTGCTGACTTATATGAGTCATGAAATTTTTCGTTGGAGTAGTGTAACGCGTTTGTTTCATCGGTAACTGTTTGTGACATATAGAATGGGATCTCGATGATATATGCCCTTTCGTAACGTAAAAATATACAATGGGGCTGAATGACATTTCTGCAAAATATACGACCTAGCGCTATACTATTGCTTCTTGCTTTCCCGATACTTTCAGCCTGTGTGCAAACCGGGGAAAGTCAAACAAAGGTGCTTTCAAGTGCCGTCGAAGAAAATCGTGCAAAGCAAGTTGATGTTCAAAAAACCCAAAAAGAATTTTTGGAAAAACAGCAGGCATTTTTTAAAGAGCAACAAGAAAAGCAGCTTGCGCTGGTCAGTGTGGGAAAAGCCAACAGATTCAAGAAACCCAATTCGGCTAACGGACCTAGTAAAACACCCAAAGTTCAGAAAGCTTCCGCGGCGACTTCAAGTCGATCTTCAAATATCACCATAAATGCCCCGTGGAAATGTGTGCCAAATAGTTTGAAGGTTGTGCTCAATGAAGTGTCGCGCCGTTACGGCCCGGTTACGGTTAATTCAACACATCGCTCACGAAGCAAGAACCGCAGGATTGGCGGTGTGAAACGTTCTTATCATCTCAAATGCCAGGCGGTAGATTTTCGTGTGAGGTTGATAATCGTGCGGTTATGAAATATCTTCGGCGTCATCCCAATGTGGGTGGTTTGAAGCAGTATCGCTCTGGGTTTATCCATATTGACACTGGCCCAAGACGGAGTTGGCGCTAGCACACAACCTTTTATAAGGCATTGGTCAAATTGAAAGATTGACGAAATCTTAATGGATTTCGTCGAAACTCTCTCTGCTTGTTTAGTATTGCGTAAGGAGCAGAGATATGGCCGCATCGGCGCGTCGTCTTAAACTCATTTGTATCACATCAGTATTGGCGTTTGGATTAAGTGGTTGTGCGTTGTTTCGTCCAGCACCCATAGAATGGAATGATACCAAATGGTGTGTTCCATTGGAGCTCAAGGTCGTTTTGAGAAAAGTGGCGCGCAAATTTGGTCCTATCCGCATTCATTCCACACATCGTTGGCCAAGAGAAAACAAGCGAAAGCGCGGCAAGTCCAAGTCATATCATTTGAAGTGCCGCGCCGTTGATTTCAGCGTGATTGGCGGGGCAACGGGCGTTACGGAGTTCTTGAAAAGCCAAAGCGCGGTTGGCGGGTATAGTTACTATCCACATCAAAGTTTTTATCACATCGACAATGGGCCACGTCGAACCTGGTAACAGGAATCACAATCCCAAAACTGCCATAACTGCAGCTTGAATAAGCAAGGCACCAAGCCAATGTCCTGAATCAATTACGGTCAGGGCAAATGGGCGAATAGAATATTGATGGTTTACCAATTGGGTTGTGAATATGAAACCAAGCCAAATCAAGAATGCAGAGAACAGACCTGTTGCGAAAGTGAAGCCATTGCTGGAGGTGTGAAGTAAAAGAACCGCCAACATATAGGCCATTACAAATTCGCACAGAAACGATATGATAAAGGGACGTGGACTTGGTTTGCCATTTGGCCCTTTGACATCTTCCTCGCTCATATTAGCTGCTGCCATCCAAGGCTTGGACAAAGCGCCGTAGTAAATTGCACCGAAAATCCAACTGGCAACTGTAGCTGCAAAAATGGTTATCAGGCTTGCGCCCATTGCTGCTTGCATGAGTTCCTCCCTGAGGCTTTGAAAAGTGGTCTTAAAATGCGTTAAATTGAGTCTAACTGCAAGTTTTGATAAAAATTGTTGCCTACTTTAATCGCCAGACACTGGTTTGTTTGATCTCGCTGTCTTCTAGAACGCGTGTGACAGGTACTTGATATTCTGCGCATTTCTCCAAATTTTCCTTGGGCAGATAAACCCTCCCTGGATCCCCAACCAAGATAGTCGCTCCTTGGCGTTTAAAAGCTTGTAGCATAGGCCAAACTTTATCGACCATTTGTTTGTCGTAAAATACATCTCCGGCTAAAACACAGTCGTATTCTGAACTCTCTAAACTTATAATTTCTGTCAGGTCCGTGATTTGAATGGAGACAGCTATACCATTCAAAGCCGCATTTAAGGTTATGGCGCTCGCGCAAAATGGATCAATATCCACGCAAGTTACCTCGTTGGCGCCAGCTAATTTGGCGGCAATGCCAACCAAGCCACTGCCACTGGCAAAGTCGAGAACGCGCTTGCCGCTAACGATGTCCGGATGATCCAGTATAAAACGTGCTAGGGCTTGTCCGCCTGCCCAAGCAAACGCCCAAAACGGAGGTTGGAGCCCAATTTGTTCAAGCTCTTCTTCGGTCTTGTGCCAAAGCGAATGGGCTTCATCGGCTAGATGTAAATTTAACTCTGGGACATGCGGAGGTGAACACACGGCGGTGTTTTCGAGAATGAATTGCGAGTGGTCCTTTGATGCAGTTAGCATAGCAATTTTATCTAACCGCGATCTATAAGGGTTTTAAAGTCTCACCGTTCAACCCGCCCATGCGACATACTTCCATCCACTCATCAGGCAAGACTGGCTGCACAGATAAGCGCATTGATGTCACCAGCGACATTTTGGATAGGGCAGGGTTCGCTTTAACGTCTTTCAGCGTGACAGGTTTTGGCATGTCGCATAAGGCCCGAATATCTACACAGTCCCATCGTTCATCATCCGTGGTCGTATCTGGATGGGAGAGGGCGCAGATTTCTGCAATACCGACTACCTTTAGCCCCTCATTGGAGTGATAGAAAAAAGCACGATCGCCGATTTTCATGGCACGCATATTGTTGCGGGCAAGGTAGTTGCGAATGCCGTCCCATTGCTCACCCACATCGCCTTTGGCCTTTTGCTGATCCCATGACCATTTAAAGGGTTCTGACTTGAACAACCAGTATTGCATATCGTCTATTCGCTTTCAGTTTTAAGGGGACGGGAAAGGAGAGCCGTTACAGCTTCACCTGCGGTTATAGTGCCGTCTAAAAGTGTTACAACCGTTTTTATAATGGGACAGTCGATACCGTGTTTTTGCGCAAGCGCCAAAGCAATGGAGGCTGTCAGGGCTCCCTCAGCTAGAGGTAAATTTGATGTATCATCGCTGCGACCCAAAGCCATACCATAAGCAAAGTTTCTTGATTGAGGGCTTGAGCAGGTTAGAACCAAATCACCTAAACCAGATAGTCCCATCAATGTTTCTGGTTTGGCTCCAAGTGCAATGGCCAATCTATTGAGCTCGGCAAAGCCTCGCGCGATGAGGGCAGCCTCTGCGCTTGCTCCCAAATTTAGGCCTCTGCACACGCCGATTGCCAAGGCGATAACATTCTTTAGTGCGCCTCCCAATTCAACTCCTTTGAGATCATCGGATGCATAAACACGGAATGCAGGACCCGAAAGTTGAACGGCCAAGATCATAGCGATATTTTTGTTGTCACAGGCTAGCGTGACTGCTGTGGGTAGATTGTTGGCAACATCACTGGCAAAGCTCGGACCGGAAAGGGCCGCAATCGGATTGCCTTTTAAGTGTTGAGCCAATGTCTCGGCTGGCAATAAACCAGTCTGTCGGTCTATGCCCTTCGCGCAAACTACAATTGGCACCTTGGGGTCAATGATTGTACATATTGTTTCGCTAACGGATTGAATGGTCTGCGCTGGTGTGACCATCAACAAAATATCAATATCAGATAGTGTTTCGTTCAAATTTCCACTGGCAATAATCTCTTTTGGTAAATTGATGTCAGGGAGATATTTGCTGTTTTTATGTTCTGTATTGATCTCATCCAATGACTTGGTATTACGACCCCAGAGCTTGGTATGATATCCGTTTCTTGCGGATACGCAGGCTAAAGCTGTGCCCCATGCCCCGCTGCCAAGCACAGCAACCCGCAAATTTTTGTCAGCTTCATTGGAAGGTGATTGTGTCATGCTTTTGCGCCTCTTTTGCCTGAGCCGATTACGCCAACAGACACTTCGTCCAACGGCCATCGGGATCTGGGCGAAGCGCTCATGTTGGAAGGTTCAAATTTGCCAAGGCGTTCCAATCCTGCCCAAGCAATCATGGCAGCGTTGTCTGTGCATAGGTTCATCGGCGGGGCGATGAGTTTCCAACCACGTTCTTGGCAAAGGCTTTCCAAGGCACTGCGTATTTGCTTGTTTGCTGCCACGCCCCCGGCAATCACTAAATGTTTGTCTTTCTGCGTATTGGCACTCTCAAAAAGATCGAACATTTTATGCGTGCGATTTTTCAAGACATCAATAATTGCTTCCTGAAAGGAAGCACAGATATCTGCAATATCTGTTTGGGTAAGAGGCGCGCATTTATTGGCTGCAAGCCTAACGGCTGTTTTTAAGCCTGAGAATGAAAAATTGGTTTCTGTTCTGGCCGGCAGTGGACGGGGAAAATCAAACCGCTTGGGATCGCCAGCCAATGCGGCTTTTTCTACGGAAGGTCCACCTGGATAATCCAGCGATAACAGCTTGGCGGTTTTATCAAACGCTTCGCCCAAAGCGTCATCGATGGTTGTGGCGAGGCGTTTGTATTCGTTGACATCTTTGACTTCCACGAACTGGCTATGCCCGCCGGAAACGAGAAGCAGAAGATAAGGGAATTTGATATTGTCTGTGAGGCGGGCGGTTAGCGCATGCCCTTCCAAGTGATTGATTGCATAAAAGGGAATGCCTGTTGAAGCTGAGATGGCCTTTGCTGTCATCAAGCCAGTTAACAGCCCACCAATAAGGCCGGGCCCCGCTGTGACCGCGATTGCATCAATATTTGCAAAATTGGTGTTTGCCTCTGCCAAAGCCTTGTTGATTATGCCATCGAGTTTTTGCAAATGAGAACGTGCAGCTATCTCTGGAACAACTCCGCCAAAAACCTCGTGTTCGCTGGTTTGAGAATAGATAATATTAGACAGAATTTCTCCTGTCTCAATTCCAGCCAAGTCCACCGCTTTTTCAACGACAGCCGCTGCAGTTTCATCGCAGCTTGTCTCTATCCCTAATACCTGCATATCAACCTATTGGTACTATCTGTAGTTTTTTGCCATATAATCGGCAATTCACCGTGATTTCCTGATCATTTTGCTCTAACAGAGGCTGGACATATTTGAAATGATTGAAACAGGGAATTGTGGGCATGCAGTCCATTATTATTGGAACCAGAGGAAGTGACCTTGCACTCGCGCAGGCCAATGAAGTGCGCGATCGGTTGATCGCAGCTCATAGCAATAACCCAAATTTGTCGCTCGATATCAAGATCGAAGTCATCAGCACAATGGGTGATCGGGTTACGGATCGTCCATTGTCCGAGATCGGCGGTAAAGGGCTGTTTACCCAAGAAATTGAGAAACGCCTTTCAGACGGCCGTATCGATATTGCGGTCCATTCTTCAAAAGACATGCCAACCGTTTTACCTGATGGGCTGGAATTATCATGTTTTTTGCCGCGTGAAGCGCCGGAAGATGCATTTGTCTCTCATCATGCAACGAGCATTGATGATTTGCCGCAAGGGGCTGTTGTTGGTTCTTCCTCGCTGCGCCGCAAAGCGCTTTTGCTTCGCGTGCGTCCAGATTTAAATGTGGTGGAATTTCGAGGTAATGTTCAAACGCGATTGCGGAAACTTGATGAAGGTGTTGCCGAAGCAACTCTATTGGCTGCGGCTGGTCTTAACCGTCTTGGCTTGAGCCATGTGATTGCCTCCAAGTTTTCTGTTGCCGATTTCCCTCCTGCTCCCGGCCAAGGGGCGATCTGTATTGAAAGCAGGATAGGCGATAAAAAGATTGCGGCCCTATTAGCGCCGATTAACGATGCCATTACGATGATAGTTTTGAAGACAGAGCGCGCATTTCTTCGTCAGCTGGATGGATCTTGCCGGACGCCTTTGGCAGGACATGCCGTATTGAATGGGGATCAGGTGGCGTTTCACGGCATGATATTATCGCTAGATGGCCAAAAATGGTTTGAGGATCACGCAATTAGTTCTATCGCAGATAGTGAACAAATGGCGATATCAGTGGCAGATAAACTTAGAGCCAGAGCGGGCCCTGAATTCTTTGAGGACTGGATTACAGCTTAATGAAAGTTCTGGTGACAAGGCTGGAAAGAGATTGTGAGGCAACTGCCGAGAAGCTTGTTGAATTGGGGTTTGATCCGGTTTTGTTGCCACTAACAAGACTAAAGGTGTTGGAGCCGAAAACTGACATCGTCAAACCGGATTTCACACTTTTTACTTCGGCAAATGCCGTTACATCCATTCCAAAAGATTTTTCTGCAAATTTTGAAAATATACCAGCCTATGCCGTAGGCCCTAAGACGGCTTCGGCGCTATCTAACAAAGCGTATAAAAATATACGAAAAGGGGCTGGTGACGCCAAATCGCTTGCAAAACAAATTTTGCATGAGTGGTCCGATAAGCGTTTCTCAGGCTTATATATATGCGGCGAGGAGCGGTCTTTCGATTTTCAAGCAGCGTTTCAAAATCATGGCTGTATTGAACTATGCGAAGTCTATCGTATCCTCGAACTTGATCTGCCCAAATCTGACATTGACGTGAAAATTGAACAGCTACATGGCGGGATAAGCCTTGTTTATTCACCTTCAGGGGCGCGAAGCTTGATCAAAGCGCTTGATCGAGCAGGTAAGACCGAAGCGTTAAGGGGGATGACCATCTTTGCTATATCAGCCAAAGCAGCGGAGCCTTTTGAGATAATGGCAGCTCAAGAAATCATAGTCGCGCCTCAGCCGACAGAAGAAGCTATGATGGAAGCGTTGAAGCGCCACTGCGCATAAAAGCGTACAGATTTATACATAATTAGTAAATTTTTTTATGTTTTTGAGTCTTCTGGTTGTATATGCTGGCATGTAATTAACATGCTTTCATATGGAAAAGCGGGGCAAATGGGTAAAGATATGGCTACTAGAAAAAGCGGTTCACGCCAGAACAAACCAAACAAGACGATAGACCTAAAAGCAAATGATTCATCTGCTGATGTAAGCGATATGTCACCAGAAGATGTTGAAAACACCTCTTCGGGATATGATATTTTGAAGTCTGTAGAAGACAAAAAAGACATAGCTGAAAAGCCTGACGTGCAGGACGTTGTTTCTGAGCCAGATAAGAATGATCCATCCGACAAAGATGCAAAAATAAACGATGCGAAAACGAATGGTGAGCCGAAAGAGACGTTGGCCACTCCTGTTTCAACGCCTCCTGTGAAGTCTGCCGGAATGGGGACATTGTTATTGTCAGCAGTACTCGGCGGAGGGGTCGCTCTTGGTGGTGCTTCCCTTATCAGTCAGATTTCAGCGCTGGAATCGGTTCCGGTAATCGGAGGATTGTTCAAAGGCTCAACAACGCAGAATGCAGATAGTGAAAGAATTGCTGAATTTTCCGCGCAATTGACTGCCCTATCCAGCGAAATTGAAACGCTGAAAACGGGGGTTGGATCAGACAGTATCGCCGAAGAGGCTTTGGGCGTTGCGAAAGCTGCTGAAACTGCGTCGCAAGAAGCTGCCGCAAAAATAAATGAACTCTCACAGCAAATTATTTCAGATTCGTCTGATGGCGTATCCATTGATGTGGACGGACTAAAGTCAGCGATCACGGGTGATCAGGAAAAGATCATAGAGCGTATCGCGGCTCTTGAGGCTGCAGAAGCGCCTGCCATCTCTCAAAATCTTGAGACCGATATAACAGGTATCAAAGAGCAGATTGGGAAACTTGGTAGTCTGGAAGAGGCTTCAACAGTAATGAGTACATCGCTTGCTGGTCTTGATGAGCGGATGACGCTTGTTGAAACTTCTATCAATGACTCGATTTTGCCATCCATGGAATCTGTACAAGCAGCAGCAGGCGCTGCCATTGAAAGCCAAAAAGTAGCGCGCTCAGTTAGTGCTCGTGCTCTTGGGGCTGTGCTGGAGAACGGTGGATCTTTTGCCGGTGAATTGGCAGCAGCAGAAGCTCTGTTAGGGCAAACGGACAGCGTTGCTGCATTGAAAGCTCTGGCACGAAAAGGCGTTCTCAATCAAAGCGAGCTTGCCGCTGAATTTGCAGATGTATCCAACGCTATTTTGTCTATTGGAGAGGCGACTCCTGCGGATCAAGGCTTCATGGGCAAGTTATTTTCCAGCGCGAAGACACTTGTCAAAGTTCGACCTGCGGGCCCTGTAGATGGCGACACGAATACGGCAATTGTTTCAAGAATTGCAGCGAGTCTTTCTGCTGGAAATGTTTCGGAAGCTTTGGCTCAATGGGAAACATTAGGCGAAGAAGCCAAAACGGTGTCTATGCAATGGCAACTCAAAGCCAAAGAGCGCGTAGAAGCGGAAACTCATATCAATAATGTTATTGGGGAACTTGGCCTATCTTCCCCCAATCAGGGGTAACGGGGCATGTTGCGTATCTTTTTCTTTTTGTTGCTGGTTTTACTACTCGGATTTGGGTTCTCATGGTTTGCTGATCGTCCAGGTGATGTCGCCTTACAATGGCAAGGGAACCAGTACGAAACCAGTTTGATGGTTGTCCTTGTGGCCCTAGTTGCTTTGGTGGCGGCCATCATGATTTTATGGTGGTTGGCGAATACCATTCTGGATTCGCCCCGTATTATGCAACGGTTCTTCAAGGCAAGAAAACAAGATCGTGGGTATAAAGCACTTTCGCGGGGTTTGATTGCTGCCAATTCTGGCGATGCAGTTGGAGCCAGAAAATTTACTAAAGAAAGCGTGAAGCTTCTTGGTCATGAGCCGCTTGTAGATTTACTGGATGCCCAGTCTTGTCTTTTGGAAGGCAATCGTGATGAAGCTCGTAAACGTTTCGAAACCATGCTGGAAGATGATGAAACACGGCTTGTTGCGTTGCGTGGTCTTTATGTAGAGGCGGAACGTCAGGGAGCCGGCGAAGCTGCGCGCCATTACGCTCAAGAGGCTAACAAAGAAGCACCTTCACTTGCATGGGCTGGAAATGCAAAGCTGCGGTTTGCCTCAATGGACGGTGATTGGGAGGCTGCATTGGCAACCCTTGAGGCCAATAAATCAGCGGGCTTGATCGATAAAGATGCTGCCAAAAGACAGCGGGCGGTGTTGTTAACAGCGCAGGCAATGTCAGAAGAGCCTGCTGATCCGGTTAAAGCGGCAAAACTGGCTAAGGAGGCTCATAAACTTGCGCCTGATCTGGTTCCAGCTGCAATCATTGGTGCGAAGGCTCTGGCGAGGAATAGCGATATTGGTCGTGCGTCGGGAATGCTTGAGGCAGTGTGGAAGAAAGAGCCACATCCAGAATTGGCTCAGGCATATATCCATATCAGAATGGGCGATTCTGCAGCGGATAGGTTGAAGCGGGCGAAGAAACTTGCTGCCATGAAGGCTAATCATCCTGAGGGCAATTTCATCATCGCTGAGGCAGCTATTGATGTGCAGGATTGGAAGCTCGCCCGTGAAACAATGGTGCCAGTGCTAAATACTGCGCCGACTGAAAGAGCCTGTTTAATCATGGCCGACATTGAAGAGGGGCAATCGGGTGATCAAGGTAGAATGCGCGATTGGCTTTCCCGTGCAGTTAGAGCGCCTAAAGATGCAGCATGGACTGCCGATGGTCATGTATCAGAAAACTGGTTGCCGATTTCACCTATTAGCGGAAAACTGGATGCTTTCGAATGGAAGCGACCAGTTGAACAACTAGGCGGGCCACAAGTTGCTGTTCTTGATAGCGATGGGTTGGACGACCTTATTAGTGAACCGAAAAAGGCACCTGTTAAAGCTAAAGCTCCAAAGTCTATCGAGAGAGAACCAGATGCTAAACCAGTTGGTGCTGGTGCCAAAGGATTTGCAGCCTCTGCGCCGAATACTTCGGATAAGGCGCCGCAAATTGAGACTGTTGAAACTCCAGAGAAGTCGGCACCTGTTGACGAGAATGAAGACGTAGAAGAGATTGATGAGAAGATTGCTGAAGCTGCGGTGATTGAGGCTGAGAATGTTGTTGTCGGTGATAAGCCGGCTACTGAAGACAAGACGGTAACGGAAGAGGTTGCTTCAGAAGAAAAGCCCGAACCAAGTGTTGCTGAAAAGCCTAAGGCAAAACAATCAAGCAGCAATGTCACAGAGAAAGGTCATCAAAAAAAGGAAGACCTATTTCCGCTTGACCGCAGGCCGGATGACCCCGGCGTTCGTGATGGGGACGGCCCGAAAAAGCCGAAACGGTTTGGTCTTTTCTAAGGGGTATTTAAAATGGCTTCGGGCATTGAAATGTCGATTCCCGAGGTCTTTTCACAAGAATGTTTTTTCACATTCTTATTCACTCACATAGGCTTTACCTATTCCAAACACCACGTTACATCTTTTCCATGCTTGATGTTTTGAAATCCATTTTTTCTGATTCTCCTGATGCAGTGCTGAAAGACGCATCTTTTGGGCCTGAAGATAGGCGGTTGGCTGAAGCTGCTCTCATGTTCCATGTGATTGCAGCAGATGGCGAAATTCGGCCGGAAGAACGTGATAAAATGCTGGAGATTTTGTCTCGGCAATATGAATTCTCTAGCGAAGAAATGACCGAAATATTTGATGCTGCTGCTGAAGCTGACAGCGAATCGGTTGATCTTTATCGCTTCACTTCTGTGCTAAAGAAGGCGTTGGATCGTGATCAACGCATCGCAATTATTGAGCGTCTTTGGGAAGTGGTTTTTGCCGACGGTAAAATGCATGAGTTTGAAGACAATGTTGTATGGCGAATTGCCCAATTGATGGAAGTTGAAACCGTTGATCGGGTTGCCATGAAACAACGGGTTCGTGCGGGTTTGAGACTACAAGAAAGCTCTTGAGGAAAATTGAAGCTATCAATTTAATGGGGAAGTTTTGAAGTCCAATTCTGCAAAGCCAAAGATTCTAGCCGTGCTTCATCAAGAGACATCATCTTGCGGTCGTCTTGGCATGATGTTGCAAGCGATGGGATATGAGATTGATCCTTGCCGACCTCCTTTAGGAGAAGAACTTCCCGAAACGTTGGAAAACCATGCGGGTGTGGTGATGTTTGGCGGACCTATGAGCGCCAATGACAATGAAGAATATGTCAAACGCGAGATTGACTGGATAGCCACGCCATTGAAGGAGGATAAGCCCTTTTTAGGAATTTGTCTTGGTGCCCAAATGCTTTCGAAGCAGTTAGGTGGCTCGGTTCAAAGCAACAAGGATGAATTTGCTGAAATTGGCTATTATCCGTTATTGCCAACTGAATCTGGCAAGGATTTGATGGATTGGCCGTCAATGGTGTACCAATGGCATAGGGAAGGCTTTACCTTGCCAAGTGGTGCTGAACTTCTTGCAACTGGGCACGAATATGAAAATCAGGCCATGCGGGTTGGTGAGAACGCTTATGGTGTGCAATTCCATGCAGAACTGACCTTCGCAATGGTGTATCGCTGGACGGTCAAAGGGGCGCATCGTTTTGAGCTGAATGGCGCACAAACAAGACGCGAACACATTGCCGGGCGTTTACAGCATGATCAACAGACTAAGCTTTGGCTTGATAATTTTCTGAACCAATGGGTTGGGCCGGCCAAACAGATAACCGAATAGAATAGTTCGGGGCTTCAAGTCGCGGCTATGGCAGATTAAATCAATGGAAAGCCGGAACCAGATCGGCGTTATGTTAGGAATTTTTGATGGTTGCACTTTTTTGGCTGATTAACACGATTTTGGACATGGCTTGGTGGTTGATCATCCTCAGCGTGGTGTTTTCCTGGCTCTATGCGTTTAATGTCGTCAACTCTTCCAATCAGTTTATCTCGCAGGTTGGCAGCTTTTTGTATCAAGTAACCGAGCCCATGTACCGCCCAATACGCAGGATTTTGCCTAATTTAGGAACACTGGACTTGTCGCCAATTATCGTCTTGCTAGGGATTACCTTTTTACAGATTTTCATTAGAACAAGCGTTGCGCCAGCTTTTGGTGTGTTGGCCTATTAAGGCCCAACTTACTTTTTTACTCTGGCAATGGCGTCCATAATCATTTTTTGGGCTTCGGCCTTGTCGCGCCAACCACCAATCTTGACCCATTTTCCTGGCTCAAGATCTTTGTAATGCTCAAAGAAATGCTCAATCTGCTGCAGTGTAATTTGCGGCAGATCTGAATATTCATTTACGCTATCAAATCGGGCAGATACTTTATGTGAGGGAACAGCGATCACTTTTTCGTCTTGGCCACCATCATCTTCCATCACCAAAACGCCAATTGGGCGTACATTGATAACACAACCAGGTACCAAAGGTCTGGTGTTACAAATAAGAACATCGATTGGGTCTCCATCGAGGGAAAGGGTGTGGGGCACAAAGCCGTAATTGCCGGGATATGTCATGGGCGTATATAAGAAGCGATCCACAACCAGTGTTCCTGCGTCCTTGTCCAGCTCATACTTAATCGGATGGCCCCCGACAGGAACTTCCACAATGACATTGATATCTTCTGGAGGATTATTACCGATTGTGATTGCATCTATACGCATGATTGTTCCTCAATTATTTTTGGTGTTGCATACCAGTTAATTGGCCTCATGCAATTGGCAATTGGTCGCTATGGTGCCAAATTGATCGCGGGCACTATAAATTGAGAGGATAAATCATGTTGAAAAGACTTTTGATTTTGAGTGCTTTGTTTTGCCTGTCAGTGAGCTTGAGCATGGTGTTGGTTAAAAGTGTTCAGGCTGAAACTATTAGCAGCATTTACAGTAAACTTGATTATGAAAATGGTTGTGTTTGGGATGCTGCCGAATCTGAAGAAGAAGCTCAAATGGGCGGGAGCGCAGTTTGTGAGGGCATTGATGGAAATCCGGTCTATTTCGCAGAAGGTGATTTACGTCAGTTCACCGCTTATGGTTCCGTTGAAGATCCGATGATGTTTCCCAATGGCTTTAGTGAGTGGAACTCAGTTCATAATACGATCGAATGGCGCTTGGCTAATGGCAAGCCCTTTGCAACCATACATCGATGGTTCCTAGACAATATTGATCCACAAACGGGGTCGGCTGAACCTGCCTTGCGTGGGCAAGTTTTGGCTATATCAACCGTAGGTGAGCGCGAAGCGCCTGCAGGAAAACAAGTCTCTTGTGCTGCAGGATATGTTGATGCCTTGGCCAATAAAGACGCTAATCTATTAGCTCGTGAAGTTGCAGATACAGTAGGGCGGTATTTTTTATGCGGTAAAGATAGGCCGCGTTTTCATGGGAATCGAGGGAACCGTTCTGGCACTCCGAATGACCTGGAATAAATTCGAAAAGAGAGCTTTAGTATCCTAAACGCAAATACAAAGGACTTTTGCCGATTGTATGTTGCGCCTATATCCGCGCAAGTGATAAAGGACGAGCAAGCAACTGGCTCTGCTGGGTCATTTGAAAAGTTCGTTTTGCTGAGAATTTGATTGAGAGGCATCCATGAATAAGATTTATCCAAACGCCAAAGCTGCATTGGACGGCGTATTGTTCGATGGCATGTTTATAGCCTCAGGTGGCTTCGGTCTTTGCGGCATCCCAGAATTGCTTTTGCAGGCCATCAAAGAGGCAGGCACAAAAGAACTGACCTTTGCTTCAAACAATGCAGGAATCGACGATTTTGGTATCGGTATTTTGCTGCAGACTAAACAGGTGAAGAAGATGATCTCTTCTTACGTTGGTGAGAATGCTGAATTCATGCGCCAATATCTTTCAGGCGAACTGGAGTTGGAGTTTAATCCGCAGGGTACTTTAGCCGAGCGTATGCGCGCAGGTGGCAGCGGGATTCCAGGATTTTATACCAAGACAGGCGTTGGAACGCTGATTGCCGAAGGTAAGGAACACAAGGATTTTGATGGCCAGACATATATACTGGAAAGAGGACTTGTAGCCGATTTGGCAATTGTCAAAGCCTGGAAAGCCGATGATACGGGTAATGTTGTTTTCAGAAAAACATCGCGCAATTTTAATCCTCCTGCCGCTATGTGCGGTAAAATATGTGTTGTTGAAGTGGAAGAAATTGTTCCTCGCGGGTCTCTTGAGCCCGATAGTATTCACCTACCGGGTATCTATGTGCATCGCATCATAGAGGGTAAACACGAGAACCGAATTGAACACCGCACTACCCGCAAACGTGAGGAGGTATAATCATGACGAATGAAAGCAAAGGTTGGGATCGCAACCAAATGGCCGCCAGAGCGGCTGAAGAGCTTGAAGATGGCATGTATGTTAATCTCGGCATTGGTATTCCCACGCTGGTTGCCAATTATGTGGGCGACAAAGATATAACGCTTCAATCAGAAAACGGCATGCTGGGTATGGGGCCATTTCCTTTTGAGGGAGATGAAGATCCAGACCTTATCAATGCTGGCAAGCAAACGATCACAGAACTATCGCGCACAAGCTATTTTGATAGCGCCATGAGCTTTGGTATGATCCGAGGTGGCAAGATTGCAGCAGCGATTTTGGGCGCAATGGAAGTTGCTGAAAATGGTGATCTGGCGAATTGGATGATCCCGGGCAAGCTGGTAAAAGGCATGGGCGGGGCTATGGATCTTGTGGCTGGCGTTGGCCGCGTTGTTGTGGTCATGGATCACACCAACAAGCATGGTGAATCCAAAGTTCTAAAGGCATGCACATTGCCATTGACAGGCAAAAATGTTGTGCACCGGATTATCACCAATCTCGGTGTTCTTGATGTAGTCGAAGGTGGCCTGAAAATTGTTGAGACGGCAGATGGCGTTACCGAAACAGAGCTAAGGGCAGCCACTGAGGCGACAATTGTCTAGTCTTTCAGTGTTTACTGCTCCGGCCTGATTTTTCTACAAGCCAGTGGCATTTAGTTTTGTCATATTATCACTCACGCTTCCTCGTACTTCAAAAGTCCGCTGGCCAGCCAGTTCTATCGTAGTTGTATCAGCGGAAGATCCATAGCTGACCAAAATGATCTGGCTTGCATTGATATAAATGTTTCTGTCGGAAGAGGTCTTTTGAAATTCACAAAAAATGGACATATGGATTCTCCGGTTAGGAGTTCACCTGTAGGCTGATTTGGTGGGAATGATAGGGCTCAATTGAAGAAAGGTTGAACTCTGGGAGTTTTCCAATGGCCCAGCAGTTTAGCGGATCAATCCCAAGCAAAAGCTAGTTTTTTCAAATCTTTGCCATCGAAGGTTTCTTTGCCCTGGGCTATCTGGCGGCCGCCCGCGTTTTGATAGAATTTGATGGCTGGCAGGTTTTCCGCCAATACCCAGACAACGGTGCCTTTAAGGCTTCTACGTTTCAACTCGCTCATGGCAGACAGGAACAGATGGGCGCCCAAGCCTACGCCTTGATATTCAGGCAACAGGTAAAGCTCATAGACCTCGCCGTCAAAAGGAAGGGTCTTCACGCGGTTTCGGCCGATAGTCGCGTAACCTACCAATTTACCTTTGATTTCCAGCACTAGAATAACTGTATGGCGATCTATCGCCGTTGCCCACCATGCCGCTCCACGGCGCTGAACCATGCGGTTCAAAGCTGTGTGAGGCACCATGCCGGAATAGGCATTTTGCCAAGACTGGTCGTGAACAGCGGCAATTGCCTCTGAATCTTCGCGTTTTGCCCGTCTTGTGTTGACCGTAAGTGTGCTCATGACTGAATCATAGGTTAATAAAGTGTTAACCCACAAGGGGGACTCTGAAAAAAACTAAAAATTGAACAAAAAACAACAGGCTGAGGAAATTTCATCCTACAGCCTGATTTATTGTGATTCAGTTTGGCACAGTTTTCACTGAAACCCTTCAAAGCGTCATTTATACCGTCATACCCATATTGGTCTGACAGCTTGCTGAAGCTTAAGAAGCCTTAGTTTTTGCGAATCGTTTACGATCGATTGGATCAAGATACAATTTGCGCAAACGGATGTTTTTCGGCGTAACTTCCATTAATTCATCATCCTGGATCCATGACAATGCCCGTTCCAGAGTCATGCGAATTGGTGGTGTCAGCTTGACCGCGTCATCTTTGCCAGATGCGCGCATATTGGTTAGCTTTTTGCCTTTCAATACGTTTACTTCCAGATCGTTGTCACGGTTATGAATGCCGATGATCATGCCCTGATAAACTTTTTCGCCGTTGTCGATAATAAATGGACCACGGTCTTCAAGGTTGAACATGGCGTAGGCGACAGATTCGCCCTGATCATGGGAAATTAGAACTCCCTGAACGCGTCCAGCGATTGCGCCTTTAAATGGTTGATAGTCATGGAACAGGCGGTTCATGATCGCTGTTCCGCGTGTATCGGTCATCAATTCAGACTGGTATCCAATAAGACCACGGGTTGGAGCATGAAACATCAGGCGGACACGGTTAGCTCCAGATGGGCGCAATTCGATCATTTCACCTTTGCGCTCTGACATTTTCTGAACAACTGTGCCTGAATATTCTTCATCAACATCGATGACGACTTCTTCCACTGGCTCAAGCTTTTCACCATTTTCGCCAGTTTGCATCACAACACGGGGGCGAGATACGGCTAGTTCAAAGCCCTCGCGGCGCATGGTCTCGATAAGAACAGCTAACTGCAATTCGCCGCGACCGGATACGTAAAACGAATCCTTGTCTTCGGCTTCTTCGATTTTGAGGGCAACATTGCCTTCCGCTTCTTTGTAAAGACGATCGCGGATTACACGGCTGGTAACCTTGTCGCCTTCTGTGCCGGCAAGCGGCGAATCGTTCACAATGAAAGACATTGTAACGGTAGGCGGATCAATTGGTTGGGCAATAAGAGGCGTATTAACAGCAGGGTCGCAAAACGTGTCGGCCACAGTGCCTTTGGACAGGCCAGCAATCGCGACGATATCTCCAGCATGTGCTTCATCAAGCGTGACCCGCTCAATGCCTCTAAAGGCAAGAATTTTAGAAATGCGGCCGGTCTCAATCAATTTTCCATCGCCGCCATGAAGCACTTTCACGGCTTGGTTTGGTTTGATCGAGCCTGAATTGATACGGCCAGTAATAATACGGCCAAGAAACGGATTTGCTTCCAAAATCGTACCGATCATGGTGAACGGGCCAGGATGGACCGTTGGCTCGGGTACATGCTCAAGGATCATGTCGAACAACGGAGCAAGTCTTGTGTCTTTTGGACCTTCGGGAGCATGGTTCATCCATCCATCACGGCCTGAACCATAAAGAATAGGGAAATCTAGCTGCTCATCTGTTGCATCCATATTGGCAAACAGGTCGAACACTTCGTTGATGACTTCATCAGCACGGGCATCGTGACGGTCAACCTTGTTGATCGCAACGATTGGACGAAGACCAACTTTCAAAGCCTTACCCACCACAAATTTGGTTTGGGGCATTGGGCCTTCAGCAGCATCAACCAACAGAACTGCGCCATCCACCATAGAAAGGATACGTTCTACTTCACCACCAAAATCCGCGTGGCCTGGCGTATCAACGATGTTGATGCGAACGCCCTTCCATTCAACTGATGTGGCCTTAGCCAGAATGGTGATCCCACGCTCTTTTTCGAGATCGTTGGAATCCATCATCCGCTCTTCGGTCTTCTGGTGACTTTCGAAAGTCGAAGACTGTTTCAGTAGTTCGTCAACAAGGGTAGTTTTGCCATGGTCAACATGGGCAATAATCGCAATATTGCGGAGGGTCATTTTTCTGGCCTTTTTCGGGAGGTGGGTGTTCATATTGCCAAACAGGCTTCACACCACGAATTCTGGCGGTTCCTTACAGTGTTTTTATCAGAAACGAAAGGGCGGGAATTTGGCTTTTTTAGTTTGTGTGAATGCATTAGGCTATATTTATGGGAATATTAAGCAATAAAGATTGTATCGGGGATTTTGTTTGGGGGCGCGATCCGCGCTTTGGCCATGCATTTGACTTCGCAATGATGGCTTTAATTGTCATTTCGATCTCCATAATGGCCATTGAAACACTTCCACAATTTCCCCAGGAATGGACAGGTGCGGTTCTGTTCTTTGATTGGGTTATCGTGGTTATTTTCACGGTGGAATATGGTTTGCGACTTTGGACCGTTCCAAATCGCCTGCGCTATGTGTTTAGTTTTTGGGGAATCATTGATCTGTTGGCCATTGCGCCGTTCTGGATCGGGCTGGTTTTCGGACTGCCGGGCGGGGAGGCTCTGTGGACCTTGCGCCTCCTGCGCATAGCAAAATTACTGCGCTTCATTGCTAATATGGAAACATTTCAACGGGCGTTCGAACTGGTTTGGCGCGAATTATTGGTTGTCTTTATGTTTGCGATCTTGGTCATGTTCTGTACCGCTGTTGGTATCTATATTTTTGAAAATGAGGCTCAGCCTGAAGCTTTTCCTTCCATACCGCATTCATTCTGGTTTGCGGTTACGACACTCACCACAGTTGGATATGGTGATATTTACCCTGTTACCGTTGGCGGTAAGATATTCACTTTTATCATTCTTATGATTGGCCTTGGTATCGTTGCGCTGCCCGCTGGCTTAATCGCTTCCGCGTTTACGCAAGCTCGGGAAGAAGAAAAAGAGCGCAAAAAAGCTTTGAAAAACGCACGCAGAGACACCCGCCGTTCCATGAAGGATGTTGAGGAATTATCGGAAGACCCTGACGGTTGAAAACCACTCCCCTATGTTTTTAACAAGAGGAATGGTAAATCAATTCTACGGATTTGTGTTATCCAGTCAATCCTCGACCTTCAAGCATGGCTTGGGTCGATGGCATTTTGCCTCGGAATGCTTTGTAGGTTTTTTCCGGATCAACGGAACCGCCAGCAGAATAAATGTGCTTTTTGAGTTTTTTGGCGATCTTTTTGTTAAATGGATCCCCTGTTTCCTTGAAAGCCTGAAATGCATCGGCATCCAGCACTTCAGACCACAGATAAGAATAATAACCTGCCGAATATCCATCGCCAGCAAACACATGGCCGAAATGGGGAGTGCGATGGCGCATGGTGATGGCGTCAGGCATTTCCAATGTTTTTAGTTTTTCAGTTTCAAATGCCATTGGGTCTTCAATCTTGCCAGCCGTATGATAGGCCATGTCGATGATGGCTGAAGAGGTGAATTCGACAGTTTGGAAACCGGAATTGAATGTTCCTGCAGCGAGTATCTTTTTGAGAAGATTCTTTGGAAGCGATTTTCCGGTCTTTCCATGCACAGCATATTTTGAAAGAATTTCAGGTACCATCAGCCAATGCTCATAGAGCTGTGATGGCAGTTCCACAAAATCGCGCGAGACAGATGTGCCTGACACGGAAGGATAGGTAACGTTCGACAAAATGCCGTGTAATCCGTGACCAAATTCATGAAACAAGGTACGGGCATCATCAAGCGATAGCAGGGCAGGATCGCCTTTAGCGAAATTCATCACGTTGTAAATGATCGGCATTTGGCCCTTTGTGCCATTTGCTGTCTTGAGCTTGTGTTGGCTTTGAAAGGCACTCATCCAAGCACCAGAGCGTTTGGAAGGGCGTGCAAAATAGTCACCCAGGAAGGTGGCAATTTGCTTACCGTTTTTGTCGTTCACAGAAAAACAGCGAACATCTGGGTGATAGGCTTTAATGCCCTTCTTTTCGACAATTTTGATGCCGAACAAGCGATTTGCCACATCAAAGCAAGCTGCAATGATGTTTTCCAATTGGAAATAAGGTTTGAGCTCTGTTTCAGAAAAAGCGAATTTCTCAGCGCGCAATTTTTCTGAATAATGACGCCAATCCCAAGGAGCCACCGGATGGTTTTTGCCCTCGGCTGAAACCAATTTTTGTAAGTCGGCTTCTTCCTCACCCGCGCGCTTGCGCGCTTTTTCCCATACGTCGTTGAGAAGCTCGTTCACAGCGCCGGGAGTTTTTGCCATCGTGTTGTCGAGCTTAAGGGCTGCATAATTTTCATAACCAAGCAGTTTGGCTTTTTCATCTCGTAATGTGAGTATGTCGGCCACAAGCTGGCGGTTGTCTGTGTCACTGCCATTTTCACCGCGTGATATCCAAGCCTTGAAAGCTTTCTCGCGCAATTCACGATCTTCGCTAAATGTCAGGAATGGTTCGATAATGGAACGGGAAAGAGTTACGGCGTATTTTCCTTTTGATCCTCGCTCGCTGGCAACAGCTGCCATGGATGCAGATAGAAAGTTTGGAATGCCTTGAAGCTGATTTTTGTCCAACAGCATTACCCAAGAGGCCTCATCGGCAAGCATGTTCTGGCCGAATTTAGTTCCCAGACCCGCCAACTGCTCGTTAATCTTCGCCAATTGTTTTTGCTGCTTGGTTGCGAGCTTAGCGCCAGATTTCACATAGCCTTTCCAATAACGCTCGAGAACGCGCATTTCTTCCGAGCTCAGACCAAGCTTCTTACGTTTTTGCCAAAGAGTATCAATACGCTCGAATAGCGGTTTATTCATTGATACCTTTGAGCCATAGCGGGAGAGTTTAGGCGACAATTCGCGCTCGAGTTTCTGGATCGTTTCATTTGTGTGTGCCCCGGCGCGATTCCAGAAGATAGCAGAAACACGCGATAGCGTATTCTCAGCCAGCTCAAGGGCGATAATTGTATTTTTGAATGTAGGCTTTGCCTTGTTCTTGGCGATCGCATCCATCTCCAATAGGCCTTCTTTGATACCAGCTTCAAAAGCAGGGCCAAAATCTTTGTCGGAGATCTTATTGAATTTGGGGAGGCCCAATTTACCGCCCCATTTTACTATTTCCGGATTGATTGAACGTGATTTTGATTTTGCCTTTGGCATAAAAATTTCCTAACTGGCATTGCTGAATAGAATGGATATGTATGGCGGGTTGGGCTTACCTGCAAGACAGGTGACGTTAAAGTCTTATCTTGAAGGGCATTAAGAAGTTGAGATTTCCAAATGGCGATCTTTGATCATTTCGCGAACAGATTCCCAAAGAAGGGAGAAGGATTGAAACCCTTCCTCGGTAACTTCGTCCGTATCAAGAGCTCGCACCACGGTTTCCAAAATTCCAAAAAGCTCATTTTTCAATTCGCTTAGTTGAACTTTATCATTGCTGACTCTGGCTTGGTCGGCAATGTTCAGCAGCATGTAGTTGTAGCTATCCATGCGGTTCTTCTGACCGCTATTGAGTCGCGAGCGAAGGGCAAGTAAGCCAGAAAAGAGCATGGCCGCAATGGTGATCATCAAGGCAATTGGTTCAGCATTTTCTTGCAAGAAGGACGGTTGATCCCGATTGTAATATTGCTGGGAACCGGCATGAAGCGGGATGGACAAGCCTTCATCTACATTCGGCATTTGTATTGCTGATGCCAACGCGAAGCGTATGATCAGATCGAGGCGGTTTTCAAAAAGTATGTAGGTTAATTCGCGGATCAATTCAGGGTCAAGATCGGCACGGGTGACCAGTGTTCTGGTTACCGCTGTGGAAATTATATCACGGCGGGGAACGACTGGATTACCGCCAAAAGCCCCTTTTGGGATAGTGTCGCTGCGCAAGAATGGCCGCTTTACGGCAATCGCTGGTGCCTGATCAATTTCGATAAGTGTTAGGTCCTGGCCTTTTAAAACTGCGTCCTCATGCAAGTTCAAAAGTAGGCGGTCACGCAGAGATCGAACTGTAAAAATAGCATCCAGATTTCCTGCCAGAAACTCAGGCACGGCATCATTGATGTCCACTGCCTTCCATTTTACACCAGATAGTGACAGATCATAATGATCTCCAATCGCCCAAAAAGAACGGAATTCATCAGTCCCAAAGGGAGGGATTGCAACCCGCTTTCCATCAAGATCCCGAACAGAAAAATAGCCATTATCTGCCTTAGAGATGATCTGAAAGAAATCGGGAAAGAGTTCAGCAATCATGCGAATATTGGCAACTACAGGTGCATCTGAGCGTATGGTAGCTAGGTCAATTGAGATCGTTTCCCCGTCATCGCTTTCTTTTTCGTTATTGTTGGAGACCTCAGGAATGACAATTCCCATGTCTTTCATAGCAAGTTTTTCTATTTCGCGAATTTCCCCGTTTGGATCGATAGCGGTATTTTGTTCAACCAGCTTTTTGAAGCCTCGGTTTAAAAGAGCTATATTTTGACTGGAATCTTTGGTGGCAATTACTTTTATTCGCAGAATATCCGATTGCCGCTCGATGACGTCAGCAATCTCTTTCATCAGCTCATAGGAGTCAGAACGATAGGGCCCTGCGGCCACATTTAATGTCACAATTGGCCGTTCACGGTTTAGATATAAGTAAGCTGCGACAGCAGCTATGATTAATACTGCTATAAAAATTAAAGCCCAAATAAAGTTACGTCTTCTTTTGACGGATGCCTTATTTGCCCCAACAGGCATGCGTTGGTTTGCGGATGAGGTAGCGGTTTTGGCCGATATTTCATTGTTGTCCATAGAACCCAACCCGATTTGGCGGTGAAAACGCAGTTGGCGCCCTTAAATTACTGCATTTTGGCTAGCTTTACTGCACGTAAATTTCAATTAGAAATTGACCGAAACACAGGACATTATTTGTTTTGGGAAAGGGTTCTGTAGTCGGTTTTTGTGATTCTCGAGAGAAAAGGTTCCAATATCTGATAGATAGGAGCGACTTTCTTTAAAACTTTGTCGGGTCTGCCGGAGCCTTTTTTGGCGATTACCAAGTCAAGTTCATTGGCCAGCAGGATATGACAAAGTGCAGATCGCTCACTGTGATTGATCGATATCTTTGTGCCAGCGAACCGGTTTTCGATCTCGCTCAAATCTGGTTGCTGTAGAAACGCTTCACGGCGCATGGCACCAAATAGAAAACTGATTTGCTCAGCTTCGTTTCCTATCGTAGCCTGAACTTTCGGTCGATCAAGTGGGCCAAGGCAGGCAGTATCAAATGCATCAGTGCCGTATAAAGAATGGCATAATCCGCCGATGCAAATTGCCTCTGGCTGTTGCCAGTCATTCAAAATTTTCCAGGTTGCGACAAGATGCGCAGAAAGCGAGCGGCCCGCATGGTGCGGCGTTTGGGTTGCGCCGACTTCAGCCAGAAATGCTATTATCGATGCGGGCGGCTCTTGGTTTTTCACCGTGCAGGTTATCCCTTGCGGTTACGCGCTGCCAATGTGCGCAGGCGAAGTGCATTAAGCTTGATGAAGCCGTGGGCGTCTTTCTGATCATATGCGCCCTGATCGTCTTCAAACGTAACCAGTGCTTCAGAGTATAGCGATTTTTCGCTTTCGCGGCCTGTCACGATCACATTGCCTTTGTACAATTTAAGGCGAACTTTGCCATCCACATGTTCTTGAGAAAGGTCGACTGCCGCCTGGATCATATGACGCTCAGGCGAGAACCAGAAACCGTTATAGATCAGTTCGGCATATCTTGGCATCAGATCGTCTTTTAGATGGGCTGCACCACGATCAAGCGTAATGGACTCCATGGCTCTATGGGCAGTAAGCAAAATTGTGCCACCGGGAGTTTCATAAACGCCGCGGGACTTCATGCCGACAAAACGGTTTTCCACAAGGTCCAAGCGGCCAATGCCATTGTCACGGCCAAGATCGTTGAGTTGTGCAAATAGGGTTGCCGGGCTCATGCGTTTGCCATTGATGGCAATCGGATCACCTTTAGAAAACTCGATTTCGATTTCCGTTGCTACATCCGGTGCATCCATAGGCGATACGGTGCGCATGTGCACAAATTCAGGAGCTTCCACCCAAGGGTCTTCAAGCACTTTGCCTTCAGAAGATGAGTGCAACAAATTTGCGTCGACGGAGAAGGGCGCATCGCCGCGTTTGTCTTTTGGAACGGGGATTTGATGTTGTTCGGCAAAGTTGATCAAATCTGTACGGGACTTGAAGCTCCAGTCGCGCCAAGGGGCAATGACTTTGATATCAGGGTTCAAGGCATAGGCGGAAAGTTCGAAACGAACCTGATCATTGCCTTTACCTGTGGCGCCATGGGCAATTGCGTCTGCGCCAGTCTCAGCTGCGATCTCAACCAGACGTTTGGAAATCAACGGACGGGCAATGGAAGTCCCGAGAAGGTAGACACCTTCATAAACCGCATTGGCCCTGAACATGGGAAAGACGAAATCTGAAACGAATTCTTCGCGGACATCTTCAATATAGATTTCCTTGATGCCCATCATTTCCGCTTTTTTGCGGGCTGGCTCAAGTTCATCGCCTTGGCCAAGATCGGCAGTAAAGGTAACAACTTCACAATCAAGATCAGTCTGCAACCATTTCAAAATGATTGAGGTGTCAAGGCCGCCGGAATAGGCGAGAACTACTTTTTTTGCTTTTGGAAGGCTCATAATTTTATCTTTTCGTTTGGGAGGATGCGCGTTTGGGCGCAATTTAGCCAGAACCGCTTGGGGCGCAAGGGGGCAGGGCAAAAATCATCAAATAATGGCTGGATGGTCAAACATATAACTGATAATTCTTGGCTTCTAAAATGGGGTGATCAGATGAGCTTTATACCCGAAACGCATTTACTCTTGGCCTATTTGGTGGGCGTGTTTGTTATCGCAATCACGCCAGGGCCGGATATGACGTTTTTTCTTGGTAAAACCATTGCCAAGGGCGTTCCGGCTGGCTTGACTGCAATGGCAGGCGCTAGCAGCGGGGTGCTGGTTCATGCAACGCTGGTTGCCTTCGGGCTATCAGCCTTGATTGTAGCCTCGCCGAAACTCTTTCTGGCAGTCAAGATTGCAGGCGCAGTTTACCTGCTTTGGTTGGCAATTGATGCAATTCGTAACGGATCAACGTTTCGCTTTGAGAAAACGAAAGTGAAAGATCGCAGTTTGTTGAATATTTGGATGCAAGGTGTTGCGATCAATTTGTTGAATCCAAAAGTGATCTTGTTTTTCATGACGTTCTTACCGCAATTTGTTTCTGTTGATGACCCCAATGTTCGTGGCAAGCTCCTGTTTCTGGGTGTTGTATTTGCAGTTGTGGCTTATGTCGTTATGGTGCCGATGATTCTTGCTGCCAGCAAACTGACCGGTTGGCTTAAAGCAAACCCGACGGCAACACGAGTGATCGACTATGTGTTTGCTAGTGTGTTTGGTGCTTTTGCGGTCAGGATATTGTTTACCGAGCGGGGCTAGCAGTAACGTCTGCACCAAAAGTCAACTTGTTGCCAAAAGGATCAGTAATGCCAAGCTCTCGAATGCCCCAAGACTGATTTACGGCAGGCACATTTATGATCAAATCAGTTCTATTCTTGATCCGTTCATACAACGCATCAACCTCTTGAGGATCATCATAGTAAACATAAGCCATTTTTCCGCTGCCTTGGCTGGCGGGAAAAGAAGTTAGATGAAGGTGGTTGTCGTTTAAGGCTATAGTGACATAGGCAGGATCGTTTAGATTTTCATCGGGTTGATAACGGGCGACGAAGTTAAAACCCAAAGCCTCAACATAAAATTTTGTTGCCTTTAAACTGTCATCGCAACTGAAAATTGGAACAATCATGATTGCACCGTTGATTTTGTTTCTAACCAGTTACCAGCGCTGCGCCCAGCGATCAGCCAATAGAAAAACCCGCCAATAAAACCTGTCGCTAAAAGAACCACTAAAGTTCCGTCGGAGGGCAGGCCCTCAAGGTCAGCAGCAAAAACCGTTAGGCCTGTTACCAGCGCAACGAGGCCGCCCAACACCAGATTGATCGTCATCGACTGCCAGCGCATCAGTTCCGCGATGGCTATTGCAATGGTTGTAGGCATTGCCGCCAATCCGGCCACATAGAAACTGGAGAAGAAGCCGATGATGATCACCAGCGCTGTTCCTAAGTCACCCATTTCCTCGGCAACATAGGGATCACCGTTAAACGTCAAGCTCAAATCAGCGAAAAACGCGTTGAAGGCATCATTGAAAATCCCAAAGGAGAGAAAGATGCTCGAAGCCAGCATGGCGACCAGCAAGCCGAAGAAGATGGCGATCAGCCTAACGATGAAATGACCGATGAGCTGCATTTACTCTCCATGTCCAGCGATCATCATCGCTTCGTAAGCGAGTTTTTCCAATTCATCGCGATCTTTTTTCTTCATCCGTTCAGACTCGGATTTCAACTGGCCACAGGCGGCAAGAATATCGCTGCCACGGGGCGTGCGGATAGGAGACGCATAGCCATTGTCATTGATGAAGTCGGCGAATTTTTCGATCTGTTCCCAGCTGGAGCATTCATAGTCAGAGCCCGGCCATTTATTGAACGGGATCAAATTGATCTTGGCTGGAATGCCTTTCAATAAGCGAACCAGTTCTTTTGCATCGGCAAGACTATCGTTAACCCCTTTAAGCATCACATATTCGAAGGTGATGCGGCGGGCATTGGTTGCGCCTGGATAATTGCGGCAGGCATCCAGCAATTCAGCCAGCGGGTATTTCTTATTGATCGGCACCAACACATCGCGCAATTCGTCATTCACCGCGTGGAGCGAGATTGCTAATGCACAACCGATGTCTTCGCCGGTTTTTTGAATGAATGGCACAACGCCTGAGGTCGAAAGCGTTATGCGACGCTTCGAAAGGGCAATGCCATCGCTGTCAGAAGCGATCAAAAGCGCATCTTTGACATTTTCGAAATTATATAATGGCTCGCCCATGCCCATCATCACGATGTTGGAAACTTTACGCCCTTCGGATGGCACAATCGCCCCCATGGGCGTGTCTTTGTCCGGCCAGTCTCCAAGACGATCTCTAGCCACCAATAACTGAGCAAGAACTTCTTCCGAGGTCAAATTACGCACTAATTTCTGCGTGCCGGTATGGCAGAAGGTGCAAGTGAGGGTGCAGCCGACTTGTGAAGAAATGCAGAGTGTTCCGCGTCCTTCTTCTGGGATATAAACCGTTTCGATATCAACGGGCTTGCCAGCGCCGCGCGGCGGAAATCGCATCAGCCATTTGCGGGTGCCATCATTGGAGATTTGTTCCTCAATGATTTCAGGGCGGGCTATCGAGAATTTTGTGGCAAGGTCAGTGCGTAATTCCTTGCCGATATTGCTCATGGAAGCAAAATCAGAGACGCCTCTGATATAAAGCCAATGCCAGATTTGTGAGGCGCGCATACGGGCTTGTTTTTCAGGAATTCCTGCTTCTACCAAGGCTTGCGCCAATTTGGGACGCGTTAAACCCACCAGCGGCTTCTTGCTGTCATCCATGCCTGTGAGACCTGAAATCAAGGGTGATTTCGGGCGCGTGTCAGGGTTGGTCATGTCGATTGAAACAGCCATAGCGTTTTCCCAAAAAAAATAATTGCGATACGTTTATCACGAAGCAACAAAAAAAGCACTTGTTTGGACGCAAGAAAAAACCGGACTTTCAGCGCAACTGAAAATCCGGTTTAAATATTTCGATATGCCTGATTACTTACAGGAGCTGATATCGCTGATAGATGCGGTTACACCTGAAAGAGAATAGTTATAGCTTGTCTGTGTGCCACGGCGCGATGCAGCCGCAACACTCATTTTTGCTCCAGCTTTCATCGCTGCCACAACTGCAGCTTCTTCGGCCGGATTTTCAAGCCAAGCATTTTGTCCCTTGGTGAACATGGAAAATTTCTTTCCATCTACATCGAGAACCACTTTGCTGTTTTCCTGAAACGGATATCCAGCGGTAAACTGTGGCTCGAGGCGAACATTTTGGCCCGGATGCTGGGCAAGCATGAAGAACACATCCCCATGATCAACGGCACGACCGCCGATTTCAGAAGGACTTTTTTGTGTAGGAATAGAGAGCACATAGCAAACCTTGCCATCGCTGCCTTGATAACTGAACGATCCCCAAGCACTGTTTTGCTTGATTTGTGTTGGTGCCTGCGCTGCAGCGATATCAACGGAGAATGTTGTTGCGGCGAGGGTTATTGCCAGCCCCATCAAGGGTGCCGCAAGGGTTTTGGCGGATAGTATTTTCATCATCTTGCGTCATTTCCTGGTTGTTATTGGCCCTTTGTGTATCCCTTGATACCGTTGGAGCCGGTCATTTTGCATTCTGTTATCGGGTTCCAAAACCTATTGGTCACCCAACAACTGGTTTAAATTTTTATTGCTGACGCTATCAAGCAGCGTTCAACTCCCTTTGAACATGCTTTAATTTCCCTTACCAAAGCGTGAACAATTTTAAAAAATGTCAAAAAAACCACTGTTTTTTGCGATAACTCTGCGGAAATCATCAAAACCAGAAAAATTAGGCGAGATTTTGGCTAACCAAGTAATGCTTGATTTTTGTCAGTCTTTTTTGAGGCGCCGGTCTTCCAAGCCATCTACCGTGCGGGTGCGGCCTTTGTCGCCATCCATGCGTTTTCCGCCTTCAAACCAAGGTTTTCCGTAGACGGGTTCAGGCCGTCCCATTTTAGGGCCGCCCACATGGACTGGCCGCTCAGCAAATCGGCCTAGGGAGATCATCCGGTCATACATGATGACAGCGCCAGCCATGGCAAGGTTGACGCAGATATGGATGGGAATTTTGACAACAAACTCGCAGCGGGAAACCATTTCTGGCGAAAGGGATCCCCCTTCTGGCCCCAGCACATAAGCCGCCTTTGAAGGATGGCGAAAACTTGGAAGCTCAATAGCGTCTTCTGTCAGTTCCATGCCAATCAGTCGGCAATCGTTTGGCAGGACCAAATCGCCTGGAGCATCATAATTGTACCATGGCATATGCTCGCTAGATGCTGCCGTGTCAGATTTTGGTTTTTGAATGCGTTTTCCCGGCGAAACGGTAAAAACAAAACTGGCACCAAACCCATGGGCAGATCGTGACAAATTGCCAAAGTTCATAGGTTTGGAAACGCCTTCAACGCCGATGCCAAAATACCCTCTTGGGGCTTTTGAACCCATGTTTGAGACGATGACCATGGTTTGGTTTCCTGCATTGCTAAGCTGTTTCGCTGTCAGGCTTTTCGGACATCTCTTTCAGGCTTGCAAGTTTGGAACGGGCCAAATCTGTGTGTTTTTCTTGGATATTGCCTCTTATCGATGCAATTACCGCGCCCAAGACCGCCATATCGTCGGTAAAGCCGAAGCCGATGATAAAATCTGGAATGGTATCGAGCGGCAGCACGAAATAGGCAAGGGCTGCCAAAAGGATGGCTCTTACACGGGTTGGGGTGTTGGGATCGAGGGCGCAATAATATGACGCCACCAACTCCTCCACAAAGGGAACTTTGTCGGCTGCCTTTGCCATTGTTTTCCAAAAGCTGCTGCGCACCTTTGTTTCGTTGGCCTTTGCTTTTTCTTCGGCTCCAGAGAGGATTTCTCCCTCAAGGATCTTGTTTTTAATAGCGGTCATATTGCCCTCCTAGCCATAATATGTTGAGCTATGCGGCTTCCTGCAATATTGTTGGCTCAAATCAGGCGGCATTGGCATCCATGAATTCAGCCATTTTAACATCCAAGGCAGTAATGCCTTTGGCATCGTGGGTGGTCAAAATTACCTCAACTCTATTGTAGACATTGGACCACTCTGGATGGTGAGCGATTTTTTCAGCTAACATTGCGACTTTTGTCATAAAAGCGAACGCTGCGTTGAAGTTTGGAAATTTGAACTGACGAATAATGGCGTCTCGGTCCTCAACCATTTTCCATTCAGGCAGCTTTGCCAATGCTACTATGCGCTCTTCTTGGGTTAGCTTATCTGCCAATTATTTGCTCCTTGCTTATCTAATCATTTGGTTTTGTAACGGGTAGTGGGCCTCAGTGACATAGGGGCCACCGCCAATGGAATCTTTTGAGGACATCAGTACAAGTTCATGCGACACAAATGGGGCGGAATAAAATCCGCCACGAGCGGTGATGAAACCTGCCAGCTCTAGCGGCGTTGTTCCTTTTAAGCGAGCCAGGGTGATGTGAGGTAAGAATTTTCTCTTGTCTGGGGTGATGCCAAGCTGCCTTGCCATCCATTCAATTTCACTGTGCAGTTCATTCAATGACGTGTTGGATTTGATGTGGGCGATCAATGCGCGGGGTTTGCTTTTGCCAAAAATGTCAAGGCGGTCAACTTCAAGGGTCAGTTCAGGCTGCGTTATTCGAGATAGGGAAAGGGCGATATCATTGGCGGTTTCTCGGTTCATATCCCCAAAAAAGCCAAGCGTAATATGATAGTCACCAGGTTCAATCCAACGCGCGCCCGATAGCCCGCCTTTGATCATGGATAGTTGAAGACTAAGACTTCCTGGAATTTTAAGAGCGCAAAATAGCCTCGGCACTTTTTACCCCCCACTATCCGCCTATTGTTTTAACGTTGCGAGAAACTGCTCCACGACAGGAAAGAAATTATTGGCAATTACCTTTGACCCTTCAGGGTTTGGATGAATGCCGTCGCTTTGGTTGAGCGCTGGATCTGCCGCTACGCCTTCCAATATAAAGTCGTAAAATAGTAAATCATGTTTTTCAGCCAATTTCGGGTAGATGTTATTGAAGGCGGTTTCATATTGGTCTCCCATATTAGGGGGAGATCGCATGCCGGTAAGCAATACGGGGATGCCGCGATTTTTCAATTGAGTGATGATCTTATCCAAGTTTTTCTCAGCCTGCTCCACTGGAATGCCGCGCAGAGCGTCATTCGCGCCAAGCTCTAAGACGACACCATCAACACTATCAGGAATCGACCAAGCAAGGCGAGCCAAACCGCCCGTGGTCGTATCACCAGAAACGCCGGCATTTATCAAATTGATGCTTGTTCCCTTTTCCTGAAGTTTTTGAGCAATGAGTTCTGGAAAGGCTTCACCGGGATTCAAGCCATAGCCGGCGGTAATACTATCGCCGAGAAAGGCGATTTCAAGTTGGTCCGGCTTCGTGTCTGCCCTAGCAAGATGGGTGAGCGACATTAGCATGCAGCCAATCAGAAGCAATTTTGAAATGCCAATAGATGCTTTCATTACAAGATTTTCACGTGACATGGGGCTTCTCAATTTGCAGGGTGTTCATTAGTTAACTTAAAATCATATAGATGTTTGATATCGGGTAAGGAGAACCCATATTCAAGTGCAGCGTATTTCAAGTTTGTAACCCTTCATCCACCCAATAGCCAGTTTTCGCATTTTGTGAACTTTTTTGGCTTTCAATAAACCTATAAGAATTATGGAGCCGTCGTGGCCAACAAAGACATTAACAAAAACTCAAATCCATCCACTCCGGCAATTCATCTTAGAGATGTGCATTTGACCCTTGGTAGTGGCGCTTCAAAAGTTCACGTTCTCAAGGGCATTGATCTGGATGTACCCCTGGGCCAGTCGGTTGGTATTGTGGGTCCTTCAGGATCAGGCAAGTCCACGCTGTTGATGGTTTTGGGCGGATTGGAACGCGCTGACAGCGGCGTCGTTGAGGTCGCAGGTGAGGGGCTAACACAAAAATCTGAAGATGATCTTGCCAGATTTCGTGGACGCAATATTGGCATCGTGTTTCAGTCTTTTCATCTTATTCCAAATATGACGGCACTGGAAAATGTTGCAGTCCCTCTTGAATTGGCAGGTATGGACGATGCTTTTGATCGCGCTGCTGACGAATTGAAAGCTGTGGGTCTTGGTGAGCGCCTTGACCATTATCCTGGACAAATGTCTGGCGGTGAACAGCAAAGGGTAGCCATTGCACGCGCTTTAGCGCCATCACCCAAACTACTTGTTGCCGATGAGCCGACAGGCAATCTTGATAAACAAACGGGCGATCAAATCGCTGAACTCTTGTTTGCCAAACAAAAAGAACGCGGAACAACGCTGCTTTTGGTGACCCATGATCCCAAACTCGCGGCGCAATGTGACCGCATGGTTCGAGTTTCCTCTGGCCTTATTTTGTCTGAAGAGGAAAGCCGCAGCGTTGCAGGAAAGGCAGCCCAATGAGCGGCGCCTTGACTGAAGAGCAAGCGCCTTCTTCTTTGCGTCTTGCTATCCGCTTTGCGCTGCGCGAGCTTCGCGGTGGTTTGAGCGGGTTTTATATTTTTCTTGCCTGTATCGCTCTTGGGGTTGCGGCTATCTCAGGTGTTAACTCGGTTGCTCGTTCCATCACCCAAGGAATTGGTGAAGAAGGCCAAAAAATCCTTGGCGGCGATGTCGCTGTTTCCTTAGTGCAGCAAGATATTTCGGCAGAGCAACTACAATTTCTTGAAGGATATGGTTCTGTCAGTAAATCATCGACCTTACGTGCGATGGGTCGCTTGCCGGATGGCTCTGACCAAACTCTGATTGAATTGAAATCGGTAGATACGGCCTATCCATTGTTTGGAACGCTGGAGGGTGTAACTGGGTCAATGCCTGCTGATGCGTTGGGGGATGATCAAGTGCTGATTGAGGCGTTACTAGGCGAACGTTTAAAACTTGCTCCCGGTGACAAGCTGGTGGTTGGCACCAAAGAATTTCTCATAAAAGATGTTATAGCCGATGAGCCGGATAGGCTTGGGGAAAATTTTGGATTTGGTCCAAGGGTGTTGATCGGTGAGGCAGGATTGGTATCTGCTGATCTTTTGAAGCCCGGATCTTTGATTACCAATGCTTGGAAGATTAAGCTGAATGATCCGTCTGCGGCTAATGTTTCCAAGTTTACCACTGAAGCAAAAGATGACTTTCCAAATGCAGGGTGGCGTATCAGATCGCGTGACAATGCCGCGCCAGCGCTTTCACGAAACATCGAGCGCTTTTCCGATTTTCTGACGCTGGTGGGGCTGACAGCTCTTATTGTTGGCGGGGTTGGTGTTGCCAATGCTGTACGAGCGTTTCTTGAAACCAAAAGGCCCGTGATCGCCACTTTTAAAAGCCTTGGCGCACCGGGAAATTTGGTTTTCCTAACCTATCTTTTTCAAATCTTGATCATTTCAGTTGGCGGTATCCTCATGGGCATGTGTCTTGGCGCATTGATGCCAGTTTTGGCTGGTTGGGCGCTTGAAGGTATTTTGCCCCTTCCTCAATCAAGTGCTGTTCAATGGGCTCCGTTATGGCTTGGGGCAGTTTATGGGGTTTTAACCGCTCTTGCTTTTGCCATCTGGCCTTTGGGTGTTGCCAGGGAAATTCCGGCGACTGATTTGTTCAGAGGACAAACAGAGGCAGGAAATTCGCGTTTACCTAAACTGGCCTATCTATTGGCGCTCGGGGTTTGCATTGTCTTGCTTATCGCATTGGCAATATATCTGTCTGAAAATCGGTTTATCGCAGTTGTCTTTATTGGGGCAATTGTTTTTGCCTTTATATTGCTGCGGATTGTGGCCCAGTTTATTCAATATCTTGCGAGAAAAGCGCCGCGCTTCAAGTCTGCGGGCTTGCGTATGGCGGTTGGTAATATCCACAGACCAGGTTCGCTAACGCCGTCAGTGGTTTTGTCACTGGGTCTTGGGCTGGCTCTGTTGGTAGCTTTGGCTTTGATCGACGGAAATTTGCGCCAGCAGGTTTCGGGCAATTTGCCTGAGCGGGCACCTGATTTCTTTTTTGTTGATATTCAAAACAACGAACAACAGGATTTTGAGGCCTTGCTTGCGGAAAATGCACCTGATGGAAAGATATTCTCTGTGCCTATGTTGCGGGGCAGAATCACATCTTTGAAAGGTATTCCATCTGATCAATATGCGATTGGTTCGGAAGGCGCATGGGTCTTACGCGGTGATCGCGGATTAACTTATGCCAAGAACATACCTGAGAATTCGACGTTAACTGAAGGGGAATGGTGGCCGGACAATTATGATGGTCCCCCGCTTGTGTCTTTTTCTGCTGAAGAAGCAGGAGAATTGGGCTTGTCTGTTGGTGATAGTGTCACTGTTAATGTACTTGGGCGCAATATCACTGCTGAAATCGCTTCGTTGAGGGCTGTTCAGTGGGAATCTTTGGCAATCAACTTCGTAATGGTGTTTTCCCCCAACACATTTGCTGGTGCACCACATTCGCTTTTGGCGACGCTCACCTTAGATGACAGCTTGTCAGTCGATGCTTTGGAGGAGCGTGATGGCGGGATAATTCGCGCGGTGGCTAAAACCTATCCAGCGGTTACCAGCGTTCGCGTCAAAGAAGCGCTGGATATGGTCAATAGCTTAATTGCACAACTGGCGACAGCTATTCGTGCGGCAGCTTCTGTTGCGCTTGTATCCTCTATTCTGGTTTTGGGCGGGGCTTTGGCCGCAGGAACCCGCGCGAGGGTGCATGATGCGGTTGTCTTAAAGACCCTTGGAGCCACAAGATGGCGTCTTGTGAGGTCCTTTATCTATGAATATGCCCTGTTAGGCGCTGCAACAGCGATCTTTGCTTTGCTAGCTGGCGGGGTTTCCGCATGGTTTGTTATTTCGCAAATCATGGAGTTTCCCTATAGTTTTCTTCCAAGTGTTGCCGCGGCAACCATTGGTGTTGCGCTGGTTTTGACCGTTGGTTTTGGATTAATTGGGACCTGGCGGATCCTTGGTCAGAAGGCAGCGCCTGTTTTAAGGGAACTTTAACCATAAAATCGACGTTTTGGGTTGTTATAAAAAATTTGATAAAATCGTACATGAAACCCTTGATTGCGATGAAATGAATCATCATATTCTTTTCAAACCATGAAAATCCATGCTGCCGAATAACCGGAGTGTATGGGCCACCTTAAGAGGAGACTGATACATGGCTGACTATAGAGACAACCCTTTCCGTCAGGGAACCGTTGCCGGAAGCGCGACGCAGGCGGATATTGATCAGGGCCTTCGCTCATATATGCTGCGGGTCTATAACTATATGGCATTGGCATTGGGTGTAACCGGTGTTGCTGCCCTTGGAACGGCTACCTATGCCGCCAATAACCCTGCATTCATGCAATTGATGTATGGCAGCCCGCTAAAATGGGTTGTGATGTTTGCCCCATTGGCGTTCGTTATGGTAATTTCCTTTGGCGTCAACAAGCTTAGCTATCCAGCGCTTCAAGCGACATTCTGGGCTTTTGCTGCGGTGATGGGTGTATCGATTTCTTCGATCTTCCTAGTTTATACTGGCGCATCCATTGTTCAGACGTTCTTCGTAACAGCTGCTTCATTCGGTGCGTTGAGCCTATACGGCTACACAACCAAGCGTAGCTTGTCTGGCATGGGCTCATTCCTAATGATGGGCTTGTTCGGTCTGATCATCGCAATGGTCGTGAACATTTTCTTGCAGTCTTCTGCAATGCAGTTTGTTATCTCTGTAATTGGTGTTCTGATCTTTGCAGGTCTTACAGCTTACGACACACAGCGCATCAAATCGATGTATGACTATGTGGCAAATGATGAAACCATGATGGGCCGCACGGCGATTATGGGTGCTTTGAGCCTATACCTCAACTTCATCAATATGTTCATGTTCCTACTTTCATTCCTCGGTAACCGCGAATAGTTTGAACGGACATTTATTATCAAGACGGCGCTTCATTGAGGCGCCGTTTTTTTTGGTAGCTCATAATTTATCGTCATCTCTGTGCTTGTCACAGAGATCCATTCCATTAAGCTAACTACAATTGAATGGTAGAATTGTTGGAATTGCGAAGAGCATAACTCTAAAATGCAGGAGTCCAGTTCCTAAACATTTCT
>Ga0075467_10000044_pt1 | contig 73132 bp, 68 predicted proteins | sample DEB08_DNA_9_FD_75067 | JGI IMG/M metagenome (GOLD analysis project Ga0075467, IMG submission 75067) | Aqueous microbial communities from the Delaware River and Bay under freshwater to marine salinity gradient to study organic matter... | ecosystem: Environmental > Aquatic > Marine > Coastal ... | reverse complement strand
CGAGCCGAAGTCCCAGACATAAGGGGCATCATCGCCCGTCAGCAGGCAGAAGCGACACATTTTGTCGCGTTCCCATTCACCAATTTTCGTAGCGGATACGTAGCGGATGTTATTCACATCAAAGAGCAAGAGCGTACCGCAATCACTGTTCTTGAGGGCTTGGCGTGTCCGGCCCAAGCGGTAGCGCCGCAGGCGGTCATGATCGACGCGCTTTTCAAAATCAACTGAAGTATGACCCCAGGCGGGGATCTTGCCTTCCCAACGCCAGTTGGGCTCAATGTCCTGCGGGGTAAGCAGGTTGGGCATAAGCGCATTTCCTGGATGATCTGACATAGGAGTCTCCTTTGGGGGCAGAAAGCCCGCTATTTAATTCAATGGACGGGAAAAGCGGTTACTGGATGCACCAGCCGCCATCGATGTGGATCATCTGGCCAGTCATGTAGTCGCTGTCATCGCTGGCTAGGAAAGACGCAGTGCCAACAATGTCACTTGGATAGGACACTCGCTTTATCTGTAGCGCATCGCGCACGATGTCCTCATAGGCCTGACCTTCCTTTTCCTTAAAGCCGATTTCGACTAAGTCCTTGTCGAGCTGCTCCCAAAGCGGGGTCACGACGACACCGGGTGCATAGCCGTTGACAGTGATATTATGCTCGGCCAGCCCGATGGCGCCGCAATGTGTCAGGGCAAGGCAGCCATATTTCGACGTGCAGTAGACCGTCACATCGACCAGCGGCTTGCGCGAGGCGATTGAACCGACGTTAATCAGCTTATAGGGGTGACCTTCCATAGGCCCCTGCGCGATCATCTGTCGCGCGGTTTCCTGCATACCTAGCCACATCGCCTTGGTGTTGACGTTCATGATCATGTCCCAGTTGTCTTCATCGATATCCATGAAGAACCGAGGCTTGTTCAGGCCGGCGTTGAAAAGGCCCACGTTGATCGATCCAAACGCCTCGACTGTCGCGGCCACGGCGGCGGCGTTGTCTTCGCGCTTTGTCACATCCATCTTGACCGCGATGGCCTTGCCGTTGCCGGCAGCGTTGATCGCATCGGCCCCTTTTTTGGCCGCATCAAAGTCTAGATCGCCGATGCAGACATTGGCACCTTGCGCGGCGAAATTTTCGGCATTGGCCTGACCCATGCCGCGGGCGGCACCGGTGATGAGAATATTCTTACCTTTAAGGCGGTTGGGGTCCATGTTTATCTCCTCCTATTGTCACGTTAACTCGGGTGTTTTGATAACTGCGTCGGCCCTCGCTTGCGCCCGACGCAGTGCTTCGCGCGGGGAGGTGATCCCGCGCAGCATATCGTGAAATTCTTCGCCGCAGATCTGGATGATATCGCTTATCTCAGGCACGGGCGGACGCGGCCAGAATTGCAGCTCGTCACGCCATGACATCGCGTCCACCGCCTCAAAAACTGGCGACAAGCGGCGCACATCGGGGTCCGACGCCACCGAATAGCGCGGGTTTGTCCGGCTGCCGTTTTGAACGTAAAGCTTCTGCGCTTCTGGCGAGGTAAAGACGAGCAATGCCTCGACCGCGGCGGCTATCCGATCCTTCGGCAGGTTGGCCGGAATGCCCAGGACATAGCCGCCCACAGGAGCAATCGGGGTGGCCCCCGGACCTGCGGGGTGGGGCAAATAGCCGGTTTGCCCGTTGGCAGGTGAGGCTACGTCGAGTTCGAAATACGGGGCCAACAGCGTGTAGCCATATGCCATCGCAATCCGGCCCGCTGCATAGGGGCGGATGCGTTCGTACCACGACATCGACAAGATCTCTGGTGGTGAATACTTCAATAGCTCCAGCAGGAACTCGGCCGCCCGTAGGCCCGCATCGGTGTCGATTGTTGCACGGTAGCGCCGGTCGGCCAAATGTCGTGTCTCAAAGCCTCCCGCCATAGGCGGCATATCAAGGATCGGCTGCCCGAAATCGGCCATCGTCATCAGAACGGTGTGACCCAGCGCTGTGCCACGCGCCGCGTTCCAGGCGATGCCGTGCTGTCCGTGCTGTGGGTCATGCAGCGCTTTGGCGGCCTCTAACAGCGCGCCAGTTGTTTTCGGTGGCTCAAGACCTGCCTGCGCAAAAAGATCTTTGCGATAAAAAAGCAATTCTGGTGTTGTCTGAGCGGGTACCCCGTACAGCTTGCCGCCCCAATGCGCGGCCTGCAAGCCGGCGGTATGGAAATCCGCAGGATCCAATCGCGCAATGTCCATCGCTTCATCCAAAGGCATCAGAATACCCCGATCCGCGAAATCCCCCACCCATGGCAGATCAACGGCCAGGATGTCATAGCGGCTGGCATTGCGGGCCGCGTTTCGCACTGCTTCTTCGCGCAGACGGTCGATCGAAAAGGCCCGCTGGTGGATTTGCGTGCCAATCGCCTGTTCAAACTGGCGCTTAAGATTGTCCATAACCATGAAAGTCGGATCACCATGCACAAGCACGCGCACACCACCGGGCAGCTTCAGCGGCTCGCTCAGAACCTGAAGCGGGGGGATCGATTTAGCGTTCATATACGAGCCGCCGAAAAAGTAGTCTGTTGCCTCGCGCGGGGTTTCCGCGTCGCCAAAGCGGCTAGTAGAGAGACGTTTCACACGACTTGAAAGCTGCGACCACTGTTCCAACAGGGTCTCGCTGGGATGCATGGAAAAACTCTTGCCGGTCTTAGTGCGGGGGCGCTGTTCGACCAGACCCGCCTCTACCATTTCCTTGAGACGTCGGTTTGCCGTGGCGTAGGGCGCGCGGCTCGCGCCGATCATTGATGTAGCCGTTATGACCTTGCCATCAAGATGACCTCGCATCAGCAAAAGCACCATCCGCAAATTCGGGTTCGGCGCAGAGAGCGCGATCATATCCTCCAACTCATCGCCCAAGTCCTCCAGAAACGCTATATTCTGGAGCATCTCGATCTTGGCCGTTGGCGGCACAAATCGTGTCATGTTATCACTACTCATAGCGTTCATGAGGCTGGGTGCGACCTTTCCGGACCGTATATTTGATCGTGTTAACTGAGTGGCTTTCGCGCTGCGTGCAGATTTGTTCAATTTGGACGTTTCTGAGTCGGGCATTGCGTCATCCTCTGGCATCATGTGAAAAAGATATATCAAAACATATCGCCAAAATATCCAAAATGAATTGAAATTTATCCATAATGAATATTATTGGGGGCGCCTACGCTCTAGCCAATTCGCATTCTAGTCGCAGTCATCCCGGTGCGCTGGACGATGATTCCCCGACGGGAGAAGGGGCTTTTGAACCGAAATCAGAGAGATTTTCTTGGGAGGAAACCAAATATGAAAATTCGTACAATCCTTTTGGCCACGGTCGCAACTGCGACTATGACGGTGGCCGGATCCGCCTACGCAGAAACTATGCGTATTGGCATCACCCAGAATAACGTTGGCGTCGATAGTTATCAGACCACATATGAAAAAGCCTTTATCGCCGCCGCCGAAGCCAACCCCGACGTAGAAGTCGTTGTGTTGGACGCGGGTGGCGATGTCGCGCGCCAAATCGCGCAAATGGAAGACATGATCCAACAAGAAGTTGACGCCATTATCATTTGGCCAACCAACGGCGAGGCTGTTATTCCCGCCGTGCGCAAGGCATCACAGGCAGGCATTCCGGTTGTTGTAACCAACTCGAACATCGCCGAAGCAGGTTTTGAATTTGTGGCGACCTTCTCAGGTCCGGACAATATCACACAAGGCTCTCGCTCCGCGGAAATCATGTGCGAGCGGTTTACGGCACTTGGCATTCAGGACGAAGCCCGCGTTGTGCAGATTTCTGGTCAGCCTGGATACACAACGGCAATCGAGCGCCAGAAGGGATTTGATGACCGTCTGCCCGAGGTCTGCCCGAACGTGACGCTGGTCGAAACTCAACCCGGCGACTGGAACCGCGAGAAATCGCAGCAGGTTATGGAAGCTTTCCTAGTCAAGTATGACGACATCGACGGCGTTTACGCTGGGGATGATAACATGGGCGTGGGCGCATTGAACGCGGCCAATGCTGCGGGCCGTACTGATGGTATTACCTTTGTCGGGGCAACCAACTTTGCTGTCGGCTATGAGGCGATGGAACGCGGCGAGTACTGGGGCTCTATCTACCAGTCGCCTGTTGATGATGCAGAAGCAGCTCTAAAGTCAGCGATTGACTTGCTCAATGGCGTCGAGCTTCCGTTCCTGAATTACTTCGACACCCCGAAGATCACGCAAGACAACATGGGCGATTTCACCAAGCCTGTGTTCTAAGAACCTCCCTGTGAGGCGGGGGGCTTCGGCTCCCCGTTTCCATCTCTATCTCCACCAAAATCCTATTAACTTAAGGGGGTAGGCCAATGGGCCGAGTCTCTGGTCGTTCGTGCATCGTGACCGGTGCAGCACAAGGTATTGGTCGCGCCATTGGTGAGGCGTTGTTGAATGAAGGCGCGGACGTTTGTTTCGCAGATATCAACAGCGACAAGGTTTCGCAGGTCGCGGCAGAGAACCGAGCCCGCGCTGAAGCCAGCGGTGCCAAAGTGACCCATAGTCGGGTCGATGTGACGGACCGTGCCGCCGTGCGCGCGATGACCGACCATGCTGTTTCCGTCTTCGGCAAGCTCGACGTCCAGTTTAACAATGCCGGTGTGAACAAGCCGATGAACTTTCTCGATGTGACCGAAGAGAACTGGAAGTTCATTATGGGTGTCAATGGGCTGGGATGTATGATCGGGATACAGGAAGCCGCCCGTCAGATGATCGCCCAAGGCACAGGCGGTAAAATCATCAATACCGCATCGATTGCTAGCCGTCAGGGGTTTGACAACGTGGCGCCCTATTGCGCCAGCAAATCAGCCGTCGTTTCGCTGACCCAATCGGGCGCGAGGGATTTGGCGAAGCACAATATCACCGTGACCGGGTTTGCACCTGGCGTGGTAGCCACGGAAATGTGGGAACAGGTCGATAAAGACTTGATGGACATTGGCGCCTCCGACCGACCGGGGCAGGCGATGGAGGAGTTCTCTTCGGAGATTCTTCGTGGACGTGTGGCGACGCCAGAAGATATCACTGGAACGACAACGTTTCTTGCGTCTGAAGACAGCGACTACATGACGGGCCAGATCGTAATGATCGACGGCGGTATGACATTGGTCTGACTATACGAACGCGCCAGACCAACAACGGAGGACAGCATGACTGAGTTGAAAAAAAAGGGACTGTCGGGGCTTCTCGCGCGGCAGGGTATTCTTGTGGCTTTCGTCATTTTCATGATCGTTTTCGCCATTGCTAATCCGCGCTTTATTGCGATGGACAACATTGCCGGCGTGATCCGGTCTTCCGCCATCCTTGGCGTAATGGCCCTTGGGGTTACCTTCGTGGTGATCGGAGGAAATCTTGATCTTTCCGTCGGCTCTATGATGTCATTCTCGACGATCGTGATGCTGGATTTGCACGACAAGATCGGCCCCGCGCTGGCGATACCCGTCATGTTTGGACTAACATTGGCCCTGGGTGCGTTCATCGGATTTCTTGTGGGTTACCTGAAATTGAACTCACTTATCGTCACGCTGGGGATGCTTTCAGCGATACATGGCCTCACACTCACTTGGTCGGGTGGCAAGAATATGGATATCGCGGATAAGGACGGAACTTGGTTTTCCGTCTTCGGGCAGGGATCGATTGCAGGTATTCCGACGCCGATCCTGCTTTTCGCAGGCATTGCCGTTGTGCTAGCAATCATTCTGTCCAAAACGCCCTTCGGTCGCAAGGTTTATGCCGTTGGCGGCAGCGGCACAGCCGCCACCTTTTCTGGCATACCGCGTGCTCGGGTCGTGTTTCTCACATATCTTATGTCAGCGTTCTGCGTTGCGACGGCGGGCTTGATGCAGGCCAGTCGCAGTCTTGGAAGTCAGAATACGGTTGGCCAGGGACTTGAATTAGAGGTGCTCGCCGCCGTCATTCTGGGTGGCGCGTCGCTCCTGGGTGGCTCCGGCACAATTTTCAAAACGGTGATCGGCGTTCTGATCCTTGGATTTATCCAGAATGGCCTGCTCTTGGTCGGTCTTGATTTCTACGTCCAATATGTCGTGACCTGGGCGATCATCATTCTGGCGGTCTGGCTCGACATTGCGGCCAAGCGCGGCCGTTTATTGTCGCCGATCGCGTGAGGAGAGAAAAATGAACATTCAAACCCTTCTCAAGCAAGGTGCAATCTGGGCCTTCATCGTGGCCGAATTGATCTTTTTCACGATTGCCGGTGACTTCCTGTCGACGTCGGACAAGTCCTTTATGGATTTCGACAATATGCTGCTGCTTCTCAAGCAGTCAGCGCCCATCGGGATCATTGCCCTTGGCATGACCATCATAATGATCAACGGAAACATCGACCTTTCAGTGGGGACTACGTTCGCTCTGGCGGCTGTGGTAATGCTCGACAGTATGACCTGGCCCTTCATGGTAGCACTTGGAGACTGGTCCATCCCACTTGCTTGGACTTTCGCGCTCCTTACAGGGGTCGTACTTGGTGCAATAAACGGTTTGCTTGTCTGGAAGACAGGCGTGGATGCGTTCATTGTCACGCTGGGATCGATGCTTGGATATCGAGGTCTCGTGTTCATGTATAATGGCGAAAATCCTACCTCGAAGCTCAACTGGACGTTGGTGGATTTCGCCGAGGCGCAATTTTTGAGCCTGCACACGGCAACATGGTTCCTGCTGGCCGTCACACTCGTCCTTTGGCTGGTCACGACTAAGACGGTTCATGGGCGCAATGCGTACGCCATCGGCAACAACCGTGAGGCTGCTGTAAACGCTGGTATCAAGGTCGGGCCTCATTTCCTGTGGAATTTTATTCTGATCGGTTTTCTGGCGGCTTTGTCCGCCGTGGTGTTTTATTCCGAAAGCGGCTCAGTGAACCCCAATGATGGAATGCTTTACGAATTGTGGGCTATCACGGCCGTGGTCTTGGGTGGCACAAAGCTGTCGGGCGGGTATGGCTCGATTATTTCAACACTGGGCGGTGTCATCGCGATCCAGCTGCTGCGTAAAGGTTTGGGCCACATCGGCGCAGGGACCGAAACCGTCAATCTGGTCATCGGTCTTATCCTGATCGCAGTGCTGTTTCTTGATCGGCAGCTTAACCGCAAGGGCAAGGAGGAGTTGAAGATATGAGCGAAGCAATCCCGATTTTGCGGCTGGAAGGGATCGTCAAGACCTTTCCGGGCGTGCGTGCCCTGGACGATGTGTCTTTTACTGTCATGCCAGGAGAGGTTCACGCCTTGATGGGCGAGAACGGTGCAGGAAAATCGACGCTGATGAAGGTGCTGGGCGGTATCTATGCGCCCGACGAGGGGCGCATCTTTATCGACGAGGAACCGACAGTCATGACCTCGCCTTTGCAGGCAAAAGCAAAAGGTGTCGTGTTTATCCACCAAGAATTGAGCCTTGCGGATGAGTTGACCGTCGCAGAGAACATCTTTCTCGGTGAGCTGCCGCTGAAAAGCATGGGTCGTGTCGATTGGGCCAAGCTCTATGGCGATACGAACCGTATTTTGAAAACACTTAACGTGGGCTTCAACGCAAAGACACGTCTCGGCGACCTGTCAATTGCGAACCAGCAAATGGTCGAGATCGCCCGCGCTCTGACAGTGGAACCTCGAGCGGTAATATTCGACGAGCCGACTGCCTCGCTTACGGATGCCGAAAAGGTCGTGCTGTTTGACGTGATCGCGGAACTGAAAGCGCGCGGGGTCGGGATCATCTACATCTCGCACCGTATGGAGGAAATCTTCAAAATCACTGACCGGATCAGCGTGCTGCGCGATGGCCAATATCGCGGCACATTGGAGACTGCGCAAACCAACGAGGACGAGGTGACGCAATTGATGATCGGGCGCAGTCTTGATTTGTCACGCAACGAGAGCCATCACGAGTTGGGTGATGTTGCCCTTGAAGTACGCGGGCTCAGCTGTGGTAACCTTTTTCAAGATGTGAGCTTTGAGGTTCGAAGCGGCGAAGTGGTCGGATTTTATGGCCTTGTTGGAGCGGGTCGAACTGAGATTGCCGAGACTATTTTTGGCCTGCGTAACCCTTCGGCAGGGCAAATCCTGATCGATGGACAGGAGGTGCGGATTTCATCGCCCATCGACGCCATCGGTTATGGCATTTCGCTCGTGCCCGAAGACCGCAAGGCGCAGGGGCTGGTACTGGGTATGAACTGCCGCGACAACATGACCTTGCCGCAGGTTAGTGATTTGACCGCAGGACCCTTCGTCAGCGACGGAGCAGAGATCGCGATCTTTGATCAGTACCGCGACAAGCTCGATATACGCACGCCAGGCTGGAAACAGATTGTCGGAAACCTTTCCGGCGGAAATCAACAGAAAATCGTCATCGGAAAGTGGCTATCCATGCATCCGAGGGTGTTGATTGTGGACGAGCCTACACGCGGCATCGACGTGGGTTCAAAGTCCGAGATTCACAACCTGATCCGCGATTTGGCCGCACAGGGCTATGCCGTCATCGTCATCAGTTCTGAAATGCCGGAAGTATTGCACGTCTCGGATCGGATAGTCGCCATGTATTCGGGACGGGTCATGCGGCAGTTCACCTCTGATGAAGTGACCGAAGACAGCCTGATCCAAGCTATTTCGGGAATTGAAGCGCAAGTGTTGGCCTGATGCGTATCGGATTTGCCGGACTAGGTCGTATGGGACAGCATATGGCCCGGAACCTTGTGCGCGCGGGCAATGACGTGACGGTCTGGAACCGTTCGATTGAGAAAGCACAGAGCTTGGCAACTGAGGTTGGTTGCGATGTGGCAGAGACGCCCGCGTCGCTGGTCGGAGCGACAGAAGTCGTCGTGACAATGCTAGCCGACGATCCCTCATCCGAAGCGGTTCATCTGGGCGCACACGGCCTGTTTGCAGGGCAGGGCGCGCAGATATTCGTCGAAATGGGCACGATGAGCCCTGACCATATTGCAATGCTGGTCGCGGCAGCCCCCGAGGGTGTTACCGTTATCGATGCGCCAGTCTCGGGGGCGACAAAGGCCGCCGCCGAAGCCAAATTGCTGATCATGGCAGGCTGCCGGCAAGGTGACGCGACACCAATAATCCCGGTATTCGACGCATTGGGTCACAAGACAATGTTCCTCGGTACGGTCGGGTCCGGGGCTGTAATGAAGCTGGCGGTGAATTCCCTGCTGCACGGGATCAATCAGACGTTTGCCGAAGCTATGATCTTGGCTGAAGCCACAGGTATACCTCCTGAGACCGCTTTTGAGGTCATCGAAAATAGTGCCGCTTGCGCGCCGATGTTGAAATACCGCCGCCCACTTTATCTGAACGAAGCGGACCATGATGTGACCTTCACAGTGGCTCTGGCCCGCAAGGATATGGAAGTGACAGCCGCCTTGGCCGCGACATACGGTACCGCCATGCCACAGGGCCACACCACACTGGCCAAACTCATTGAGGCCGACGCCGCGGGATATGGCGCGCGCGACATGGCTGCGATGCTCAGCTTTATGCGAAAGGACAAGCCATGAAAGCAGCACTTTTTGTTGGTGGCTGGGAAGGCCACACGCCGACCCACTTCAGTGATTGGTACGAGACACTCCTGAAAGAGAACGGGTTCGAGGTCGATGTCTACGACACGCTCGCGCCGTTGGAGCGGCCCTCGGAACTGGCCGATCTTGATCTGATCACGCCGATCTGGTCGTCCGCCCGGTCGGGGCACCAAGCAGAGTTCGGCAACATGACCAAGCCGCAAGAGGACGGGTTGCTAAAGCTGATCGCGAACGGTTGCGGGATCGCAGGCTGGCACGGCCATATGGGCGACGCCTTTCGCGACAGACCCACCTATCATTTCCTGATCGGAGGACAGTTCGTGGCGCACCCACCTGGCTGGCCTGACAATCTGCAACCGCGCGAGGACTACATCGACTACGATGTGACGATCTGCAAACCTGACGATCCTATCGTGCAGGGTATCCGCAGTTTCCGCCTGACAAGCGAGCAATATTACATGCTGGTGGACCCCTCCAACGAAGTGCTGGCCACCACGACCTTTTCCGGCGACCACCTGTGGTGGATCGAAGGCACCGTGATGCCGCTCGTCTGGAAGCGCCGCTGGGACAAGGGACGGGTGTTTTATTGTTCCATCGGGCATGAACTGGGCGATCTGAAGGTCCCACAAGTGACCGAGATCATCCGACGTGGGGCCATTTGGGCAGCTGAGGGGCGTAAAATGGCTAGCCTGCCAGCGTCTCCCTAGGCGCGTCATGCGAGACTGCTTCGATCAGATTTTTTTCGGTCATCTCCTCACCTAAAAACTCACGGACCATCCGCCCGTTGGCCATTGTCATAATGCGGTGGCTGACGCCCAGCACCTCTGGCATTTCAGAGGAAATCACGATGACCGCGAGCCCTTTTTCGGCCAATCCTGCGATCAATTCATGAATGGCTGATTTGGACCCCACGTCGATCCCGCGCGTCGGCTCATCCAAGATGATCAACTTGGGGGCCGCGCACAGCCATTTGGCCAGAACAAATTTCTGCTGATTGCCGCCAGACAGATCAGAGAGCACCTGTTCCGGGCCCGTGACCTTGATCTCTAATCGCTCTTTATATGTGTCAAAAACCCGCATTTCTTCGGCGACGTTCATGATCGTGGCATGCGAGAACATATCCGGATGCGGTAGCGAGATATTGGCGCGCCCGCCTTGACCCAACACCAAGCCTTGTTCCTTACGGCTTTCGGGAACCAGCGCCATGCCAAGTTCAGTTGCTTTGCGCGGGGTCAAGCGGCCGGTGGGCCGACCTTTCCAGTAAATCTCGCCCCCATCCATCTGACGGACGCCAAAGATCGTTTCGACCAGTTCAGACCGGCCCGCGCCGACCAGACCATAGAGGCCCAGAACCTCGCCCTCGCGCACCGAGAGCGACACATCGCGGAAATGGGCGGCGTTGGACAGGTTTTCCACGCGAAGAACCTCCGCACCAAAGGAAGCCTTAGCGCGGTGGAAAAATGCTTCCAACTCGCGTCCAATCATCATCTGGGTGATCTGGCCGACATCCGTATCGCTGGTCTGGACCGTGCCCTGAACCTGACCGTCGCGCAACACAGTGATGCGGTCGGTCAGATCGAAAATCTCGTCCATCTTATGCGAGATATAGACGATGCCGACCCCGCGATCGCGCAGGTTACGAATCGTCGCAAACAGCAGATCCTTTTCCGTGTCCGTCAGGGAGGCCGTAGGTTCGTCGAAAATGACCACATTGGCCTCGAACGCATTGGCGCGGGCGATCTCGACCATTTGCTGCTTGGCTATCGAAAGCGCACCAAGCCGGACATTCGGGCCAAAATCGGCGCCGAGGGCTGTCAGGGCTGCTTGCGCATCCTTATTCAAGCGCGATTTGCGCAAGACGCCAAACCGATTGGTTGGCCACGCCCCTAGGTAGATATTTTCTGCCACTGACAATTCCGGTGACAGTGACAGTTCCTGATGGATCAGCAATATCCCCTGCTGGCGCGCATTCAGTGGCGAGGTGATGTGAACCGGTTCGCCTTTGTAGATGATTTCACCGGCGTCTGCCTTGTAAAGACCAGCTAACACTTTCATCAGCGTCGATTTTCCAGCTCCGTTTTCACCGACGAGCGCATGCACTTCGCCGGGGCGGATATCAAAGCTGACTTTGTCGAGTGCGACGACCCCCGGGAAGGTTTTGGTCACGTCGTTCACTATCAGGAGAGGGGGCTGAATGTTCATCCTGAGGCCTCCGTGTGATTAGACAGCAAACGGTCAAGAAGAAGTGCCAAGATCAGGACCGCCCCCATGACCATCAGCTCTACATAATTTGGGGTGTTCAGAAGGCGTAAGCCGTTGCGTAGAACCGCAAGGGTCATCACGCCACCGATTGTCTTCCACATCGACCCGAAACCACCCGTCAGCCGTGTACCACCCAGCACCACGGCGATGATTGTCCAAAGTTCCCATATTCTACCAGCGTTGGGCTCTGCTGTACCAAGGCGCATCGATAACAGGATGCCTGCAATGGCGGCCATTGTTCCGCAGATCGTGAAATTAATGATCTTGTGCCGTTTGATGTTTATGCCGGCGTCATGGGACGCTTCGATGTTGTCACCAATCGCAAAGGTTTCGCGCCCATGGCGCGTGCTGGACAGCACCCATTGAAAAAATAGTGCGAGCGTGAAGAAGATCAGCGCTGTGATCGAGACGGGCCCAAGGTAGATCTCTGCGTATTCGGTATAGCTGAAGTCTGGCACCATGAGTGCGTCTTCGCCGGTATAGACAAAGACGAGACCGCGGATACCAATCAGCGCGCCTAGCGTGACGATAAAAGAATGGATGCCGGAGTAGGCGGTAATTGCGCCGTTCAAAAACCCCAGCCCCGCCCCGGACAGCAGGCCTACGAAAACGGCGGGCCAAATCCCGATCGACTCCTGTAAACCAATCGCCAGTGCTGTGGCCAGTGCCAGAATTGCGCCGACCGACAGGTCAATCTCGCCATCGATCATCACAAGGGTCATGCCCACGGCAAGAATTCCGATAAACGCACCCTGCGTCAAAACGTTCGAGATGTTGTTGACCGTCAAAAAGTAGGGCGAAGCAAGGGAAAAGATAACAATTGCAAGGCCCAGAAATAGCCAGATGTGATTGCGAAAAAGCCATGTCAACGTGGCGTTGCCATCTCGCGTCGCCCCTTGGACGTTAATCAGCGTCATACCATCACCCTTCCACGTTTCCCTGCCAGATCAACCCAGACCGCAACAATGATGACCACCCAGGTCACCAGCCATTGCACATAATAGGCAAAGCCCATCAAAAGCAGACCATTCTGGATGAACCCCAGCATCGAAATTCCGATCACAGTGCGCCAGACGCTGCCGCTGCCCCCCAGCATCGAGGTTCCGCCCAGAATGATGCCTGCCAGCACGGTCAATTCATACCCCTGGCCGATTGTATTCTGCGCGCCCATGACCCGGCTGCCCAGAATGACGGCCGCGAACCCCGTGCAAAGTGCGGACAAGACATAGGCCCAAAACACCGTCTGTTTGCTCGACACACCAGAGAAGACAGAGGCCGTTTCGTTGCCGCCCACCGCATAGATTTGCCGCCCAAAAACCGTGCGCGAAAGGACAAAACCGGCAATCGCGGCGACGCCAAGAAACAGCAGAACTGGCACCGGGATGCCAAAGAGATCGGACCGGCCAAAAAAGCGGAACCATGTTTCTTGCGCGTTGGGAATATTGACGTTGCTCCCGCCTGAATAAAGCAGCGTGAGCCCCTGCAAGAAGGACAACATCGCCAGCGTCACGATCAGGGCGTTGAGCTTGAGATACCCCACCAAGAGGCCATTAAAAGCACCTAGTGCCACTGCTGCGGCCACTGTGATAATTATCGCTGCTAAGGGGCCAACCTGATTGTGCTGATCTACCAGGAGGACGGTCAGAAGGGTCAGCATCGACCCGACCGACAGGTCAAGCCGACCGGTGATCACAACGAATGTCGTCCCGACCGCAATCATGCCAGTAATTGAGACCTGACGCAGCACGTCAAGTATATTGCCCACGCTCAAGAACGCATCCGTGCTCAGAGCAACAGTCCCAAGGAACAGGCCGAAAGCGACAAGCAACCCGTTCTTCTTGAGCTGCCGGGTCAGACCAGACAACAACTCCATTTGGACTTCTCCTCCCATTTCGAACAACCTTAGAAAACGGCTTGATCCGGTCCTACTGCGATAAGGTCCAAAATGGACTTTTGTACCAGACAGGGCCTTGTTGCGGTAAAATATCAATTCTGGACATCATGCCCGTTGTTTGCGCGCGAAAGGATTTGAGAATGACATCACTTACAACGGATGAAAGCGTCCACATTCATTTTACGAAGACCTTGGACGTTACAGTGGAGGACTAGATGAAAAATATGACACAACTGGCAATTGGCGCGATGATTGCGCTCCTTGCCGCGCCTGCGATCGCCCAAGACGCACCAGACTGGCTGGGGGGAGAGCTGCAAAAGCCACTATCAGAGACCCGGATTGGCATTACTGTGCTCTATCCCGGTTCAAACGCATATCAGGCGAAATATGCCGAAACTGCAGTCGCATACGCCGCAGAACTGGGCCTTGATGCAACCGTGATGGACCCGCAGGGCGATCCGGCAACCCAATTTAATCAAATCCAGGATATGGCCTCGCAGAATATGGACGCCATTGTGGTTTGGCCAACCTCACAGAATGCGTTGATCCCAGCCATTCGCGAAGCGTCCCGGGCTGGTATTCCAGTTGTGACCTCTAATTCGCCCATTGGTGAAGCGGGGCGTCGTTATATTGTCGGCCACACCGGCCCAGACGATTGCGCACAGGCCGAACAATCGGCGGAAATGCTTGCAGATTCGCTTGGCGGCAGCGGAGATATCGTCGTGGTCGAGGGCACGCCGGGCTACAGTGTTTCGATCCTGCGCAAGAACTGCTTTTTGGACAAAATGGCGGATGACTATCCGGGCATCAACATTCTTGCCAGCCAGACGGCTGAATGGAACCGTGAAAAGGCGCAGACCGTTATGGAAACCTTCCTGACCCAGTTCGGGGATCAGATCGACGGCGTCTATGCGTTTGACGACGGCATGGGCCTGGGTGTGATCAGCGCATTACAAGGAGCAGGCAAAGCCCCCGGCGACGTCAAGGTTGTGACCTGTAACCAATTTGGCGAAGGCTGGGATGCAATGAAGGCCGGCTGGCATTCAGGATCGAATAAGCAATCCCCGATTGATGATGCGATCCTTGCAATCCAGACTGCGGTGCGTGTTGCCAATAGCATCGAGGTGCCGCTGCTTCAGGGTATTGAGACCCCGAAGGTGCTGCCAGAAAACGTCGATCAGTTTGAGCGTCCCACTTGGTAAGTAATGCGTTCTATTGACGAAAGAGCCCATGCCGTTCCCGGCATGGGCTCTTTCTGAGTGTTCTCTCCAAACGCAGCAGTCCCCTAAACTCCCGAGGAGAAATTGCCAAGACCTCTGATTTGCGGAACAAAACCGCCATTGCGCTTTACGCAGAGCACTGACCCGCCTGGCATCGCCCGATTCTCCCCCGGGAGATCAATTCTGGAAAGTTGTCGTCCGCTTGAGGCTGTACATCCTTTGAACTGTCACGCGCATCAATAAGGCCTGAACGCCTTCCAGGTCGGGCGATGCCCTCATGTCGGCTCAAAATGTATCTACAGGCTGCTGTTCAAAAATGACTTCTGGGATGTTCGTCGAGGATGCTCATATGTATCTGGCCTCTTGATCAACGCGCGGGACGCCGTGTTGGGGTTACCCTGCTTGGTGAAGCGGCTGATGCAACCCATCACCGGACCAACACAATCGAGCGACATGACATTCGTTCAGCTTCGGGGAGTATTTTGAAACACCTGATCGATCCGGCCCTGTGCGTTGCTGAGCGCATCGCTGACAGACCGCTGGCCTTGCAGCATCAGATAAATCTCATCTCCCAAAATCGAGACGATATCCGCAAATTCCGGGATCGGCGGACGCGGCCAGACCTGCAAGGTGCCGTCCTGCTCCATCCTGTCTATGTCCCGGATCATGCTGGACACGGCCTGCACTTCGGGGTCTGCGCTGGTGGAAAAGCGCGGGCTGGTCAGGCTGCCATCCTGAACATAAAGCTTCATCAGTTCGGCCCGTGTCAGATATTCAATCGCTTTCCAAGCCGCAGCGATACGCTCCTTGTCGAGTGACATCGGCAGCGCCAGGACAAAGCCGCCAACCGGCGACACCTGTTGCAAACCGGATCTCGCGGGGTGGGGCGCGCAGGCGACCCTGCCATGGGCGGCAGAACTTTCGTCCCTTTCAAACTGTGCGGCACGGATCGACCAGCCATACGTCATCGCCGCTTCACCGCGCGAAAATATTCCGATCCGCCGGTCCCAGTCACATCTTAGGCTTTCGGGATGCGCATAGGGCAATAAATCTAGCAGGAAACGTGCGGTCTCATGGCCGGCGTCTGTATCAATCAGTGGCTGATAGTTCTCGGCGCGAATGGTATCGGTGTCAAAGCCGCCCAGGCTGCCGGCAAGGTCAAGTACCGGCGAACCGAAATCGGCCAGAGTTTGCATGAAGGTATGCGCCACCGGGGTACCGCGCCCGTAATTCATCACGATGCCGGACTGGCCGCGCCGTGCGCCATGAAGCGCCTTCGCGGCCTGCAAAAGCGCCTCCGTCGTGCTGGGAAACCCCAATCCCACCTCATCCAGAAGGTCCGTCCGGCAGAATAAGAGCTCCACCGTGGGCTGGATGGGGATGCCGCATTGCTGGCCACGGTATCGCGCGGCGCGCCAAATCGTTGAGTGAAAATCGGACCCCCGGAATTCTTCCTTTTGCAAAATATCATTCAGCGGCATGATCGCCTGTGTTTCGGCAAGTTGCCCGATCCATGGGAGATCAACGGCGACAATGTCATATTGCGACTTCGCCCGCTTTTGATTCTCGCATATCTCATCGTACAATTGGTCCAGCGGCAAGTTGATGAATTCAAACTCGGCACCACACAATTCATTGAGCTGCGGCGTAAGTTTATTGAGCGTTTTGAACGTTGGGTCGATGGGGCCAAGAACGCGGATTGTGCGTTCTTTCCCGATCCCGACGCGCATGGCATTAGGATAGGACAGAATGCGCGATGCCATGTAGTGACCGCCAAAATAAAAACCCCCATCGCTCTCCTCTGTCCCACCATTCGTAAAGCCGAAAGTGTTGCCCACCGTTCGTTTGAATTCTGCGGCAAAAACCTCAAACTGGGCGATAAGATCGCGTGTGGGATGCAGCGAAAAAGACTTTCCGCTTTTGGACCGTGGGCGGCGCAGCAAAAGCCCTTCATCGATCAGCTCGCCAATGCGGCGCATGGCGGTGCCGTAGGGCACTCCTGCGGCGCCTGCCAAAGAGCTGATCGTCAGCAATTTGCCCTCTAGATGGCGGCTCATCGCATAGGCAATGATATTCCAGCGCGCATCGACGGAGGCCAGTGCTGTCTGCTCTTCCCCAAGTTTTCGTAAAGACCCAGCAAAGGTCAGAACCCGCAGCAGTTCTTCTCGTGTCATGGCGGTAAGTCCATTTTGGATATTGCGCCACAATAAAGGCCAACCGCCATGCGCATACAGTAAAAATATCCAAAATTGACATAGTGGGAATTCAGCACCTCTCGGGTCTGTGCCACATCTAAAGGGGTGATAAAGATTAGAGTTGAGGCGGAATATGACGCAAACGGACACTGAGTTTGATTATGTCGTGATCGGCGCAGGGTCGGCCGGCTGTGTTGTCGCGCGTCGTCTCGGCGAAGCGGGGTGCAAAGTTCTGCTCCTGGAAGCCGGCGGGCCAGACAAAAGTCCCTTTATCCATGTCCCGCTGGGCTATTCCATGCTCTACAACAATCCCAAGGTTAACTGGTGCTTTAGCAGCGAACCGGAGCCCCATCTGAACCAGCGCCGCCTGTTTCAGCCGCGCGGCAAGGTTATGGGCGGAACCGGGTCAATCAACGGCATGATCTATATGCGCGGCCAGCCCGAAGACTTTGACGGCTGGAAGGCGCAGGGTTGCACCGGCTGGGGTTGGGATGACGTACTGCCCTATTTCAAGAAAAGCGAAGATCAGGAGCGAGGCGCAAGCGAATTTCACGGAGTAGGGGGGCCGGTTTCCGTGTCTGACCTGCCGTCGCCGCATGCGCTGGGTGAGGCGTTCCATCAGGCCTCCGAAAACCTTGGCATTCCACGTAACGATGATTTCAATGGCGCGGCGCAGCTCGGGACTGGCTATGTCCAGACGACCACCCGCAAAGGGCGACGCTGGAGCACAGCCGCCGGATACCTCCGCGGCCCCGCGATGCAGAATATCACGATTGAAAAATTCGCGCTGGCCGAGCGCCTGATCATGGACGCTAAGCGCGTTACCGGTGTCGCGTGGTCGCGCGAAGGTGTGCAGCACACCGCGCGTGCGCGGTGCGAGGTTATCCTGTGTGGCGGCACCTTCAGTTCGCCGCATCTAATGCTGCGCTCAGGCATTGGGCCAGCCGCGCATCTTCGCGATACAGGTGTTGAGGTGCTCCATGATTTGCCCGGTGTCGGGGAAAACCTGCAGGACCATTTCGGGATCGGGCTGGAGTTTGAATCTACGCTGAAAGCGACAGTGAATGACCTGTACAACAACAAGCTGCGCGGCGGGTTGCAATTGTTGCGCTACCTGCTGTTCCGCACCGGTCCGTTCGCCGATAATGGCAATTATTCCAATACCTTCGTTCATAGTTCCAAGGATATCCCGACACCGGACATGATGGTTACCTTCATGGCCTGGTGCACGACCGAAGATCTTAAACCACACCCGTTTTCCGGCTTCACCATTCTGGCCGAACATATGCGGCCACAAAGCCGCGGGCACATTCGGCTGAAAGGCCCTGATGCGCATACAGATCCCGCGATTCAGTTCAACTTTTTTGAGCACGAGGCGGACCATCGCGCCGCGATTGCCGGGCTGCGGTTGGGGCGCCAGATTTCGCAGACACAGCCCATGTCAAACTGTGTCAAGCGCGAGATCTCGCCGGGCCCAGAAGTCGAAAGCGATGCGGAGATGGTCGCTTATTGCCGGCAGAACGGGTTGTCTCTGCTGCATCCGGTAGGCACCTGTGCGATGGGCACGGCCCCTGACGCTGTGGTAGACACAGATCTCAAGGTGCACGGGCTGTCCGGTCTGCGGGTCATCGATGCCTCGATCATGCCGCGCATCGTGACCGCGAACACCAACGCGGCCGCCATCATGATCGGTGAAAAAGGCGCCGCGCATATCTTACGCGATGCAATCGCCTGAAGGATCAGGTCGAGGGAGGGATGCGATGCAAACACTGGGAATAGCCTTGCTGGGCAGCGGGCGTATGGCGCATGTCTATGGCCCCAAGATCAACGCCCATCCTGGCCTGCGGCTGTCGGTGGTCTATAATCCGAACCTATTGTCAGCAGAGGCGATTGCCGCGCAATATGGTGGCGAAGCATTGGGCGATTTGGATAAGGCGCTGGCCCATCCAGACGTGGATGTGATCCTGATCGCGACCCCCGCCAACACGCATCTGGAATATGTCATCGCCGCAGCACAGGCGGGAAAGCCGATCTTTTGCGAAAAGCCGCTGGATCAGTCGCTAGACCGGGCCGAACAATGCCTGGATGTCCTAAAGGCCCATCCGGTGCCCTTCATGTTGGGCTTCAATCGCCGCTTTGATCCTAACATCACAGCCCTGCAACGGGCCGTCCGGGCGGGCGAGCTGGGTCCGCTATCCTTCATGATGAGTACCAGCCGCGAACCCGCCCCTCCACCGATAGCTTACGTCAAAGCGTCAGGCGGGTACTTTGTGGATGCGACTATCCACGACATTGATCTGATGTGCTGGATCGCTGGTGAACGCCCAGTCGAGGTATTCGCCTCTGGCTCCTGCCTGACCGATCCCGCTATTGGCGAGCTGGGTGATTATGATACCACAATGACAACGCTCAAGATGCCATCGGGCTGTCTGGTGCATATCAACAATTCGCGCCGTTGCGCCTATGGCTTTGATCAGAGGATTGAAGCTTTTGGTGAGGCCGGGATGTTGCAGACCAGCAACCAGCGCGACGAGGACCTGATCCGCTGGGGGGCACAGGCCACCAAAGCGCATGCGCCGCTCAAGCACTTCTTTCTGGAACGATACGATGCCTCGTTCAGCCATGCGCTGGATGAGTTTTACAACGCGATTACCGAAGGCCGGGCTCCGTCCTGCACCGTGCGCGACGGGCGAGATGCCCTGGCAATTGCCCTAGCCTGCCAAGAGGCCTGCAAAAGCGGCGCGTTGGTCAAGCTCGATTGGATTTAAGGATACCCCATGACTGAGAAACCAAAACTGCGAGTAGGGCTGGTCGGGGCCGGTTTTATGGGCCGTTGCCATGCGAACGCTTTTAGGTCAGTCAGCGGGTTGTTCGATCTACCACTTGATCCCGTGGCCGAGATGCTAGCCGATGTCACTGACGATGTGGCCGTTCATAATGCCGCCGCACTTGGGTTCAATCGGTCAACCGGTGACTGGCGGAACCTGTGTGCCGATCCGACGATTGATCTGGTAGCCGTGACTGCCCCCAATGCCCTGCACGAACCCATTGTCATGGCTGCGCTTAAGGCGGGCAAACATGTCTATTGCGAAAAGCCCCTGTCGACTACCTTGGAAAGTGCGCAGCGCATGACGGCGGCGGCGCAGGCGGCGGGTATCGTGACCATGGTCGGCTTCAACTTCCTGCGCAATCCGATGATCCGCCTTGCGCGCGAATTGGTTGAGGCGGGTGAAATTGGCGAAGTCGTTTCATTTCGAGGACGTCATGCAGAAAACTATATGGCCGATCCGGATGTCCCGCATTCCTTCCGCACCGACCCGGATGGCGGCGGCGCCTTGGCTGATATCGGTAGCCACATAATCTCGATGGCGCGGTATTTGTTGGGACCGATCAGTCATGTGACCGGCCAAAGCCGGACCATCCACAAGACCCGCCCGATATCGGCGGGGACGACAGAGCGCGCCCCAGTTCTAGTCGATGACGCGACCTTCGCCCTTATCGAATTTGAAACTGGAGCCGTCGGAACGATCGAGGCGAACTGGGCCGCAAGTGGCCGCACCATGGACCTATCATGGGAAATCACCGGGACCCAAGGCGCGCTGATGTTCAGTCAGGAACGGATGAACGAGTTGCTGATCTGTAAGGGCCCCGGCGGTGGGCACACGTCCGGTTTTACCAAGATTGAAGCAGGCCCAAGCCATCCGCCTTACGCTAATTTCTGCCCGGCTGCGGGTCATCATCTGGGCTTCAACGACCTGAAGGTAATTGAGGTCGCCCAATTGATCGACGCCATTGCCGGGAAGCAAAACCCCGGCCCAGATTTTCAGGAAGCGCTGGAGGTCCAGAAGATCGTGTCCCGCATCGCACTTGACTGCCAGAGCCCGAAGACCCGAGCCCTATAGAGCTTATCAGTCAAGCTGAACGATACTGGTGCCAGGTCTTACCCGGACTAATCACCCGCGGCTGGCTGTCCGTCTTCCTAGATGGGCGTGCTCTGGGATGCTTACTATATTCATGGCGGCTCCGGTTATCTTACTGACGAGCCGAAGGAGACCATGTTTTCTGGCGAGTTTGGCCGAGCCGAGCTAAACGCCTCTAATCAGGATCGCGTCCTCGTTGATTTCGATAACGTACGCATGCAGCAGCACCTCCACATTTCCGGTCGACAGAGGAAGCCAAACTTACAGCATCACCGCTGGCCGGATCGTCTCGGGTGAGGTTTTGAACGAGCGAAAGGAGCGGTGTTTCGTCATCCTTCAAAGCGAGGTCCTCGCCTTGTCTGGCTCAACCCGTTTTACTCTGCCTGTGCCCCAAGCTCAGCTAGGCCCAGCCAGTTTCTCAATTCCCCTATCGATGGACACGGCAATAACGAGCAGCAGTCCGGTAACAATCAACCTGGCTTCGTTGGCTACGCCCATAAGGTTCAGTCCATTGGATACCGTTGCAATTATAAGCGCGCCAAACAGGGCGCCGAGAACCATCCCCCGCCCACCAAAAAGGCTGACCCCGCCAATCACAGCGGCAGCGATGCTTTCCAGTAAAAGCGCTCCACCGCCGACGCCTCCTCCGGAGGATACCGATACACCCAATATTCGTGATGCAGACAGGATGCCGCCAAATGCAGCCATTCCACCGGCAATGGCGAAAGCCATGATCTTGATCCGGTCGACTTTGACCCCAGCCCGTCGCGCGGCTTCTGAGCTATTCCCAATTGCGTAAAGGTAGAGCCCGAAACGAGTCTCGCTCGCCACGTAAGACATTATTCCAAGAAGGCTGAAGAACAATATGACCGGCATCGGAAGGCCACGGAGGTTTTCAAGAAACATCAGAATCGCAATCAGGATTACGCCAGCTACCCCCACTGGCAAGGCCACACCAGTGCTGAACGAGGCAGGCAGTCCAAACGCGAGACGCTTGCGATGACCCGTCAGTCGGACTGCGGCAAACACGCTGATCGCTCCGATTACCAAAACCCAGGCCCAGGCCCCAGTAACATATGTCGCCGCAAGACTTTCGACGCCAGTATTCAACAGATTATAGCGGCCTGTGTTTGGCAACATTAAGAGCTGCACACCATTCAAAAGCAGGCCGACGCCGAGAGTCACAACAAATGAGGGAACGCCGATAAATGTGATCCATCGTCCCGAGGCCGCGCCGATGGCCATCCCAGCGATGACGCCCGCACCGATTGCCACCCAAATCGGCAAACCGCCATCGACCACAAGCGATGCCATAAGAACGGAGGCCAGACCGGAGGTCGCCGCAACCGAAAGATCGATCTCTCCAACCAACAGGACAAACACTAACCCAATCGCGATGATCCCCGTAACAGAAGACTGCACCAGAAGGTTATTCAGGTTGCGGCTTGTCAGAAAGACATCTGACTGGGTGGCAAAGAATAGGATGAGCGCAACGAGCCCCATCGCAACGGGCACAAATCGAAGTTCATTGCCAAGGCGCTCTGCCAAACCGCGGCTTGGCGCCCGTTTGCTTTTGATTTGTGACATTCTCGAAAACCTTTCAGCCGGCCATATTGACGGCTTCGTTGCCCCCAACCATCGCATTGACGATTTGCTCACCAGTGACATCCTTGGATTTGAAACTTGCCGCGTTGCGCCCCAGACGCAGCACCTCGATTCGGTCGGTGTTATCCAAAACGAAGTGGTGAATATCGTGGCTGATCACCAGCACTGCCAGACCTTGGCTAGCAAGCTCGCGCACCAATTCGCCTACTTTTTCAGAAGCCGAGTGACTGAGCGCAGCGGTCGGCTCATCCAGCAAAACCACCTTCGGTGCCCACAGAATTGACCTAGCAATCGCGATATTCTGGCGTTGCCCGCCTGACATCGCGCCGACGTTTCGACTGAGCGAAATACTGTCGAGTCTCATACGCCGTAACACTTCTTTCGCGCGCTGTTCGGCAGCCGCGCGCGAGATGCGAAATCCTGTCCACCACGGGCCCGTGATTTCGCGCCCCAAAAATAGGTTCTGGACGGCGTCCAGATTGTTACAGAGCGACAGATCCTGGTAGACCGTCTGTACGCCCATATCCGCAACTGCGGCCGGGCCCGACACCTGAACTTCGCGGCCTTCAAAAAAGTATTTTCCAGAATCGGCTCGGTGGACCCCCGACATGGTTTTCACCAGCGTAGATTTGCCAGCACCATTGTCGCCAACCAGCGCGACAACTTCCCCGGGATAAAGCGCCAGAGACACGTCACTCAGAGCCTTAACACCCCCAAATGACTTCGATATGCCCTGAAGGCTTAGAATTGGCTCTCTATCACTTATTGCCATGCCCGTTCGCTCCTGACCGATGTTTTGTAGTCTTGTCGTCGCTCGGCCGAAGGCAATTATTCCGGCGGCCGAGCAAGTGATCTGATCAGAGATTGTCTTTGCAGATTTGTGCGTCCTCGGCGTTTTTGCATAGCTCTGCCCATGTGTAGAGACCCGCGTCGACCACATCCGCAACGTTGTCGATTGTCACGTTGTTGACGGGCAGGAAGGCCGCTGGCACATCCATGAACTCGTTGTTTACTTCACCGTTCATCCACTTTGCGGGCAGTTCTTCGCCATTAAGGATCGCAACCGCCATATCTGCGGCACCTTCTGCCATGACCCGAAGATCTTTGAAAACCGTGTTGTCCTGCCAGCCCTGGACGACAAACTGAACGGCCTCGATGGTCGCATCCTGCCCGCCGGTTACCACGATTTCGTTCTTCCCGTAGCCCTGACTGATCAGTGCGGCAACCGAGCCGCCGGTCGTGCCATCATTCATGCCAAGAAACATATCCACGCCGCCGCCAGTGCGGGTCAGGCAGTTCTCAGCAAAGGCTTGCGCCTTGGTAGGATCCCAGTTGGGAGTGAAGTCTTCGCAGACCACCTCGACTTTGCCCGCATCCATCAGCGGTTGAAGGTATTCGTTTTGGCCAAGCTCGTACTGCGTGGTGCCGTATTCTCCCTGGTTGCCCTTGACCCGGGCAATGCGAACCACGTCTTTGCCCATGGCTTCGATCAACTCAGCCGCGCGTTTGCCTTGGGCTTGACCGACAGCGCGGGCATTAAAGAGAACATGGGCTTCAGCTTTGCCACCAATTGCGTCGTGTTCATACAACAACACCGGCACTCCGGCATCCTCGGCGGCCTTCAGCGCACCGGCGGAAAGGTTTGCATCTGACGAGGTGTAGACGATCAGTTTGGCGCCCTGCGCCAGTGCGTCTTCAACCAGACGTTGCTGGCGGGCGGGATCGCCCTCGCCGTTTTGTACCGTCACTTCGGCATCCGGCATACGTTCTGCCATCGCAGCTACAAAGAGCGGCGCGTCGCGGCGCTCAAAGCGAATTGTTGTGCTGTTGGGCAGCATGAAAAATACCTTGGCGCCGTCAGCAGCGGCCACAGGTCCGGCCGCAAATCCCGCAGCAAGAAGCGCAAAAGCTGCGCCGCCGGACGCAAGTTTAGTTGTCATTCTTTTGGTCATTGTTCATCCTCCAGTTGGTCGTTTGGGTTTCAATATTATTGGTTTTGAGGTCTATATCTACTTCGCTGGCAGCGGCGTTGTTTCGTAGACACCGATAACGCCGTGGTCGAAATCAATAATGGACCCCGTCATGATGCCGCTTTCGTCGCTTGCCAGATGCGCGATCCAGCGAGCGACCTCATTCATGTTTAAAAGCCTTCCGGCAGGCAATTCGCTGCCGACCTGGGCCTGCCAATCGTCTGGCATTCCGTGATAGGATTTCTGCAAAGCGTCTTCAGCAGGCGTGTCCATCCAACCGATGGCCAACGCGTTTATGCGGATACCGTCGCGCGCTAGCGAAAAGGCCGCGTTCTTTGTGGTTGCCACCAGTGCTGCCTTGGACGCCGCATAGACGGTCAGCATTGGAACACCGCCATGGGCGGTGATCGTGGCCACGTTGACGATCGCGCCTGGTTTGCTCTGATCACGCCAATGGTGCGCGGCATACTGCATCAGAAAGAATGGCGCACGCGCGTTGATGGCAAAGGTCTGGTCCCAGAGGGCTGCATCGCCGTCAAGAATACCGCCGCGGTTGGTCATGCCTGCGGAGTTCACCAGAATGTCAAAGGTCCCGAATTCGGCAATGGCGCGATCAATGATCGCGCGGCAATCGTCAAGGTCACTCAAGTCCGCGCGCTGAAACACAACGCGCTGGTTTTCTATGGTCAATCTCTCAGCGGCCGCCTCGCCCGCGGAAGCGTTACGCCCACAGATTATCGCCCCTTTCAGGCCACGGCGCAGCATTACTTCCACGGCTGTCAGGCCTAGACCCTGCGTCGAGCCCGTGACAACGGCCACTTTACCAGCAAACTGCTCATCCATTGCCATATCCGCCTTGGATGCGGCGTGATAGGCTGCCTTGCCAAATGGGCTGTGATAGTCGCTCATGGGGAGGTCACCTCAACAGGTCTGTTTTCACGCCAGGATGTGATCGCAGCTTCGGCCAAAAGAAGGGCGCGGTGGCCGTCCTCGAAGGTCACGCTTGGTGGTTTTCCAGCCGTCACGTTGTCGATAAAGCTGCGGATCTCGGCCTCATAGGCCGCGCGATACCGCTCGATGAAGAAGTAGAGCAGCTCGTCCCGTTTGGCCGTACCGTCACCGTCGTATCGAGTGACCTCGGACGCTCGAAGATTGTTCGACCGAACCATTCCATACGCGCCAAACGCCTCAACTCGCTGGTCATAGCCATAGTTGGTGCGGCGTGAATTGTTGATATGGCACAGCGCACCAGAGGCTGCCTTCATCACGATCATCGCTGTGTCTACATCGTCCAATTCTGCGAAAACCGGATCGACGCGGTTTGCGGCCATCGCGAAGACTTCCACCGGCTCCTCGCCCAAGACAAAACGGGCCATGTCGAAATCGTGAATAGTGGTGTCGCGAAACAAGCCACCACAAGCCTCGAGGATGGCCCTGGGAGGAGGAGGGCCAGGATCGCGACTTGTGATGACAAGAAGTTCCAGTGGCCCGATCTCACCACTGGCGACGGCCTTTTGAACCCCGGCATGGCTCGGATCAAAGCGCCTGTTGAATCCAATCTGCACGGGAACATCGAAAGCTCTCAAAGCCTCTCGGCACTCTTCGACCTTTCGAATATCGACGTCGATCGGCTTTTCACAAAGTATTGGTTTTCCGGCTTCTGCAGAGCGCAGAATAAGTTCGACATGGGTGTTTGTTGGCGATGCGATCAGAACGGCATCAACATCATCTGCGGCCAGGACCATATCCACATCGTTTGTGCTTCGCGCCCCCAGTTTTTTGGCCGTTTCTTGGGCCCGCGGCAGGTCCACATCATAGCACCAGGTAACACTTGAGTCTGGCTGGAGCGCCACCAGACCAGCATGCATTTCACCGATCCGCCCTGTACCCAAAATTCCAAACCGCATCATGAATTGACCTCTGTCTTGTGTTCTGGCCCATCGTTCGGGAAATTCCAAATTGACACAACGACAGAGGTGTCCAATCTGGAACTTTTTGTTGGTGACTGATTGTGCTGAATGTAGTTTCTTGCCAATAACGTTGAAAATATCAGTGAATTGGGAGATCAGAAATGCCCAAAATGGAACTGCAGCCCGAACACTATGCGGTCTCCAGTCGGTTCTATTCCGATATGTCTGGGCATGAGCTGGACAGATTTCTTGAATTCATGAGTCGATCCCTTGAACTAGCTTCAGAAAGCCTCGGGGTGGTCGGTAATGGTCGTGAAGTTCATGTAATGGTTCAACTTATGCGATCACACCTACGCGGTCGGATGGAAACACAAACTTCGCTCATCGGCGCTTCACATTTGCCACGCGGCACCGCCCACCGACTTATCGAGGCCATGATCGAAGATGGTTTGATTACAAAGCGGCCACGCTCCCGTACTGGTAAAACCTACTCGTTGCATCCTAGCCCCAAAATGATTGCGCGTTGGCAGGAATATGTTCGGGGTATGAAGTCGCTTTTGGGAACAGCGTTCGGATTGGCGGATGACGAGGATTACTTCTTTGGCGCGTCCTATCTGTCGGCCGCCTCAATCCCTCCGCTACCGGTTCTGTCAGACAGGCTGCACTTGCCTGGTGGCCTGCGCGTGTTGCTGCACGCCGACCCGGCATTCATGGCCATGCAAAAACTGAAACACCAATTCGAGTTGCATTTCGGTGTCGACATAGAAGTTCGCGCCCTGAGCCTCGACCGCCTTCATCAAGAGATCCTTGAAAACGGCCTGCGACCACAGTCCAAATATGATATTGTCACGTGTGACTTGTGCTGGATGTCAGAGTTGATCGCGGGCGGGACCGTTGCACCCATAGAGGAACTCGATAATCCGAACTCGCGCGATTTCCTCGATTTTCATCCCGAAGCGCTTTCGACCGCAACACGGGGACAGACGCTATTTGGTGTTCCGGTCCAGACAACACCCGAACTTCTGATCTATCGAACTGACATTCTGGCGAAACATGGCATTGAGCCACCAACGACACTTTATGATATGCTGGATGCCGCAAAAAAACTACACGATCCGGCCAGCGCGACAAGCGGGATATCCTGGAACGGTGCCCGCGGCACTCCGGTTGGCACGACATTTATGATGTTAATGGCCGATTTCGGGCAGCCGGTGCTGAATTTACCCCGCGTAGGAAACAACTTCAGCGATCACAATCTACGTCCGGAAAACCTGGTGCCAACTCTGGACAGCGACATTGCCCAAGAAGCAGCCGAGTTTCTTGTAGAGTTGCTGGCAAGTTCACCTCAAAATGTCCTGCAAATGTCTTGGTACGAGCGGGCCAAGTGCTTCGCCGAGGGTGGCGCCGCGATGGCGTATTGCTATACGCAGATCCTACCAATGATCGAGGGTCAGCCAGCTTCGCCGGCCTATGGGAATACAGGATATCTTCCTCATCCCTCTGCAGTAGGAGTGCCGCAAATCGCTCCGCTTGGCGGGTGGAACCTCTGCATTCCCTCAAACCTCCGCCAGGACAGATTCGACCCTGCCCGACAAGCCGTACGTACTTTGACATCTGCCGCAGCGACGAAACTGTATATCGAGAACGGCAGTCTGGTCAGTTCGCGCTTTAGCGTCTGCAACGATCCGGCCGTCGCCCACAATCGCCCGATAATTGCGGCGGTGGACAGGATGGCCCGGTCCGGCCAACTTCAGTCTTGGCCGAGGCCAGCGATACCCCAGCTTGGCGGGCTCGTTCGCGTGCTCGGCGAAGAAATCCACACAATGCTTTTGCGGAACAAAAAGCCACGCGCAGCTTTGCGAGATGCCCAAGCGCGTTGCGAAGCAGTCCTGACATGAAATGCCTGATCGGAAGACCTGGCAATCCGGTTTCGACGCCAAATCTCGGCGATCGAGTCGTCTTTATTAAATGAAGCCGATGAGCTTCTTCAGTCACTGGAAGTCGACGAAGCCGGCTTTGACACATCCTTCAGCGAACAATGGCTTTGAGCCCGATCTACCAGTAACTAGCGCTCTCATACTGAGAGCTTTACGGAGAATTGGTGGTCGAAATCATTAAATCCAGCACCTTCGAAGGACACAAACCACCGACTTGTAAATGTTACCAAGATGTCCCCATCTATAAGGCTGCCAAATTCAATTCTCATTATATCAACAGGGTTGTGCGCATGCACAAAATAAACCGAAGTGTCCATATACCCTTCGTCGGGATTTGTAGGAAAATCGAACACACTGTTTTGAAGTTTGGCTGGATCAGTCGTAAATAGGGGAACAAAGTCAGCTTGAAGCGGTGAATCAAACTCAGGTCGTGCGCCATCGCTATCGGTTGGATCTGGCAGGAAAAATGGTTTAAATCCCACTTCAATTAATACTCCGCCTGAATTGTTCGCGCCAAGTCTCGCAGTTTGCGGTTTCAAACTAGTTATTGGAAAATCGAGCAATATCTGGTGTCACAGCATTTGCACATGGCGCCAAACAGGCTGGTGAAGTTGTAAAACTTGCGGGAGCCGTTCCTGTTGTCATCAAGCTCCTCGAAGGAACTCAAGGCATCGGAGTTGTTCTTGCAGACACTGAACGTTCTGCAAAATACGTTATTGAGGCGTTTTGCGGCGCCAATGTGAACATTCTGGCGCAGAAATTCATCAAGGAATCCGGAGGCACAGACATCCGTGCAATTGTTGTCGGTGGAAAGGTCATTGCGGCAATGAAGAGGACGGGAGCCGAGGGCGAGTTCCGGTCGAATTTGCATAGGAGCGGTTCCGCTCAACTGATCAAAATATCCCTGGAAGAACGCTCCACAGCGGTGCGTGCTGCGAAATCAATGGGCTTGAGTGTCTGTGGCGTCGACATGCTTCGTGCAAATCACGGCGCGGTTGTCATGGAAGTCAACTCGTCACCGGGCCTTGAAGGAGTTGAAACCGCAACGGGCCTTGATGTCGCGGGCCAAATCATCGAATTCTTGGAAAAGAATGCCACGGTTGGAAAAACAAAGACAAAAGGCAAGGGCTAGTGCCGAACGGAGGGACTTCGATATAGGCAGGACACACATCTGACCGAGCTCTAGTGAAACTCGCACGCACAATCGGCGTGCAAGTCATTCTAAGGTCGCCCTGGTGAGATGGATCGCTTCGATGCTTGGCGGGAAAGATGGCAACACAGGCTGTGCTCGAAGAAATCCCTGAAAGCCCAGGGCTTCACGAAATGTCGGTTCGCCCCAAAATCGCATTGATAGTGGGGTTATGGTCGACGACAGAGAAAACTATCGGCGGCCTCAACGCGCAATCGATTGTCGAACCGCTCTTTGACAAAGACGAAATCATTTAGCTTGCCCCGGACACTGCGTTCTAAGCGTCCTCTTTTTGAAAAGAATGGAAAAACAAATGTCGGCGCATCAGTCTCGAAAGGTCATTTATGCGGCTCTCGTTGGCAATAGTCTTATCGCCGTTTGTAAGTTCATAGCAGGCGGAATTACGGGCTCGTCCGCAATGCTGTCGGAAGCAATTCACTCAGTTGTGGATTCCGGAAACCAGCTCTTGTTGCTTTATGGTATTCGCAGAGCAAATCGACCGGCCGACAGCAATCACCCTTTTGGCTATGGCATGGAACTCTACTTTTGGACGTTTGTCGTCGCGATCCTGATTTTCGCAGTTGGCGCAGGGCTCTCACTCTACAAGGGTGTCATTCACGTCATGCATCCGGAGCCGATAAATAGCCCCTATGTGAACTACGTCGTTCTCGCGCTAAGCATGGTCTTCGAAGCCGTAGCCTGGACGATCGCCTATCGCGAATTCAACAAAATGCGAGGCGACACTCCACTTTTTCAGGCCATCAGGCGATCAAAAGACCCGACCGTGTTCACGGTGCTTTTTGAAGACACCGCAGCCATGATCGGCTTGGTCGTGGCTTTTCTTGGCGTTGCCGGGAGCCACTATCTTGGTTGGCACGTGATGGACGGTATTGCGTCAATCGTTATTGGTTTGGTTTTGGCGTCGGTCGCAATTTTGCTGGCAATTGAAAGCAAAGGCCTGCTGATTGGGGAGGGGGCCGACCGCAGAACGGTCGCTGTTGTGCGCGATATTTTAATCGGAGACACGCGCATCAAGGGGGCAAACGAAGTGCTGACAATGCATCTCGGCCCCAATGAAATCCTACTGAACGCAAGTATCGACTTTCAGGATGGGCTGTCGGCCGAGGACGTCGAAGCTGCCATTTCTGAATTTGAAGCGAAGATCAAACGCGAAGTTCCGTCAATACGGCGGATTTTCATCGAGGCGCAAAGCTGGAGCGGGCATCAGACCGACGCGCAATCCGTAAGAGGGAGCGATTGAATGACAGAAGGTACGATGGACCACCCTGACCTGATCGAAGAAGACGGGTTGCTCTTTGCCTGTGTGTTGGACGGAAATGGTGGCGCGTCCTTCCTTGGATGGCAGGATATTAACAAATGGACCGAGGCGGATGGCCCGCTTTGGATTCATCTGGACAATAAGAATCCAAATGCTGGGTCGTGGCTAAGAGAACGTAGCGGCCTGACAATCCCAACCGCTGAAGCTCTTCTTGCCGAAGAAACCAGGCCACGCGTTTTTCGCGGCAAACGTGGTCTCGTTGCCATCCTGCGGGGCATCAATCTGAATGCAAACCAAAACGGTGAGGACATGGTCGCGATGAGAATGTGGTCCGAGGGCAAACGGGTTCTCACGCTGCGGCATGAACGGATGCACACGCCTCGCGACATACTGGAAAAGTTAATTGAGTCACACGATGGCCCAAAAACAGCACCAGAACTGTTCGAACGACTGATTAGCCGCGTAAATGATCCTATTTCAGAAACCATACTCGCCCTCGAAGACCAGATTGACGATTTAGAAGCCAAACTGGACGTTGGGAAGGCCCAAGAGCAGCGGCGCCAACTGTCTGCAATCCGCCAAAAAGCGGTCAGATTGCGCCGCTATATTGCACCTCAACGCGAAGCCCTGAGCACTCTTTTAGCTGAACCACCAGATTGGTTAAGCGAGAACTTGCGACCGCATCTGCGGGAAACATCAGATCGACTGATGCGATATATCGAAGAACTTGACGCAATTCGCGAGCGAGCAGTCGTTCTGAAAGATGATATCGCCAACCAGCTTTCAGAGGCGGCCAATCAAACGCTGTATGTCCTGGCTATAATATCCGCGATCTTCTTGCCTCTGGCATTTTTAACAGGACTTCTTGGGATTAATATTGGCGGTATGCCCGCTGTCGAAAACGACTACGCTTTTTGGATTTTCTGTGCGTTGATGGCAATGTGTCTGGTTGCCGAACTCTTCATATTCCGCAAGCTACGATGGCTCTAGCACGGCCGAAGAAGTTGAACACCTAGGAGAACGCGGATGGCGAACCACGAAGAGACTGCTCAGCCGGAAGCTGTTCCAGTGACAACGGAAAAAATGATCGAAGACGTTGCCTCCAGCGTCTCCCCTGTTCTTAAATTTGTTGAAGAAACCGCAAACAGGTTGATTGCGCAGGTTTCGTCTCTGGATTCGCTCTACCAGCTCCTGGTCGTCGCCGTCGCATTTGGCATCGCTCTTTTGGCGTTCAAGCCTTTGTCGCGCGTCGTCGACAACGCATGGCCCCGCGTCGAGGCAAAAGACTATTACCTACCCCTGGCGCATCAGGTGGTGCGACGCCTCGCGCTCCCGGTCGCATGGGTCCTTGGCCTTTGGATGGGCGTCAACGGCTTGGCGTCTCAAGGCATTGGCAACGACTTCGTCAGGGTCGCTGCAAGCCTCTTGCAGGCCTGGATACTAATCCGCCTGTTTTCGACATTTGTGCGCAACCCGGTCTGGGCCCGCACATTTGCGACTGTCGCATGGGTCATTGCAGCGCTCAGTATTATGCGCCTTCTCGATCCGACAATCGCAGTTCTCGACAGTATGGCCATCGGCCTGGGAGACACTAGGCTTTCGCTCTTCATGGTGCTGAAGGGCGCAGCGTTGCTTGCCTTGCTACTATGGAGTGCCGCGCTGGTATCCAAATTTGTCCAGTCGAGGCTGACGCGATCGACGAGCATGACCGCCTCGGTAAAGACGCTCATCGGCCAGACAGTCAGAATTGGCTCGTACTTCTTCGCAGTCATGTTTGCGATGAACGTTATCGGGGTCGATTTGACTGCCTTTGCAGTCTTTTCCGGCGCTATCGGCATCGGAATCGGCTTTGGTCTTCAGGCTATTTTCAGCAACCTCGTTGCGGGAATAATCATGTTGATCGAGCAGAGCGTGAAGGTTGGAGACTTCGTAGAGCTTGAATCTGGGCTGATGGGAGAGGTGAAAGAGATCAATATTCGCGCGACACTCGTCAGAACGGGCATGAACGTGGATATTCTCGTTCCCAATTCAGAGTTCATCAACAACCGCGTGACAAACTGGACCCTGCGCGATGCATTCGTTCGTACAAGAATTCCCTTTGGCGTTGCATATGGGACGGACAAGGAACTGGTCAAAAAGGCCGCGCTAGAGGCCGCCGGGAACGTGCCTCATATGCTTACCGGTCCAGACGCATCCCCACCGCAGGTCTGGCTTGTCGGATTCGGGGAAAGCAGCCTAGATTTTGAACTCGTTCTAATGCTCAATCCGGATGCCGCAAAACGCCCCGGCGCGGTAAAGGCGGACTACAACTGGGCCCTTGAAACTGCTCTCTCCAAATATGGAATTGAAATTCCGTTTCCCCAACGCGATTTGCACATGCGGTCTGGAAACTTGCCTATCAATCTGACGTCAGACAAAGAAATTGATACACCTGCAAACATTAGATGAGTTCTGAGCATGCGTAGTACCAAAGTTATACATACCGTTTCGTGCCACGCCGAAGGCGAAGTTGGCGATGTAATTGTTGGTGGGGTTGCCCCTCCGCCAGGCGAGACGTTGTGGGAACAACGCAAATGGATCGCCGAGGATGATACCTTGCGGAACTTTATGCTGAACGAACCACGCGGCGGGGTATTTCGGCATGTTAACCTTTTGGTGCCCCCAAAACACCCAGACGCGCAAGCCGCATGGATCATAATGGAGCCAGAGGACACGCCACCGATGTCGGGGTCAAACTCTATCTGCGTGGCCACCGTCTTGCTGGATACAGGGATTATCCCAATGCAAGATCCAGTCACGGAAATGGTGCTTGAAGCTCCCGGAGGTTTGGTGCGGGTGCGTGCACATTGTGCAAATGGCAAAGCCGAACGCATAGAGGTTGAAAATTTACCTTCCTTCGGGGGGCTTATGGATGTGCCCCTGGAAATCGAAGGCATCGGTACAATCACAGTTGATACCGCTTTTGGCGGCGACAGTTTCGTTGTGGTTAATCCGGCATCTCTCGGGTTGGCGCTGGAGGCAGGGGAGGCGCAAAACCTTGCCGAACTCGGTGTGAAAATCACCAATGCCGCGAATGAGCAGCTGGAATTTAGCCATCCGTTACAACCCGATTGGCGGCACCATTCTTTTTGTCTGTTTGCCGGTGCACTGGAGCGCGGCCAAGACGGCCTTCGCGCCAAATCGGTCGTGTCCATTCAGCCTGGAAAGCTGGATCGCTCGCCAACAGGAACAGCCGTGTCAGCGCGAATGGCCTTGCTACACGCAAAGGGAGACATGCTTGTTGGGGACCGCATAACATGCGTCTCGATCCTTGGATCCGAATTTCACGGCAAAATTCTGGCTGAAACAAAGGTTGGGGAAATATCCGCAATTCGGCCGCAGATTAGCGGGCGAGGTTGGGTGACTGGGACGCACCAACACATGTTAGACCCAAGCGATCCGTGGCCCGAAGGGTACCGCATTGCCGACACCTGGCCGAAGTACAAATGATCCCTTTCTGCGGAAATAATTACGCGCCTTATGGGGCAGGGGAGCTAACGGCAAGGAAAGGTGCGGCGCGGCGGGTCTCCGGGTATGACCCACGCCCTTTCCCGAAGTTGGAAACCACCGGCTGCAAGACAACGCATGGAAGACCGGATAGGGCGAAAGCCCCAGCTTTTGGGTCCGCGACCAACCGTTAAACGCCGAAGGTTTCTTGTCTCTGGGCGAAACCCAGATCTCCGCCGAAAGATGGAGGACGCAAGACCATACCAAGCTCCCCACAGCGATCCTTCAGATCGACTGCCTGGCACTGGAACCCACAGGGCTGAGGGGGATCATCCACCGACCCCAGAAACCATCGTCCCGGTGGAACCCAAGCAGATTGTGCACTAGCATTCCAATTGGACCACCCAGGTCGGGATGATCATGTTTTCGAAGGAACTCTTATGCCTAACAAGGAATACACGCTCACAATGGCCAGATACAATTTCTGGCAAAACGAAAGCCTCCTTGCGGCTGCTGATAACCTTTCCAATTCTGAGCGCGTGAAAGACCGTGGGGCGTTCTTTGGCTCAATTCAGAGAACTTTTTCTCATATTTTATGGGGCGACATGATTTGGATGAGCAGGTTCGCAGGAACGCCTGCCCCAGAGGGCGGAATTCATGATTCTGCCGACATGGTCACGAGCTGGGAACAATTTTGTATTGAAAGAAAAGCTTTTGATAAGCGAATATTGCAGTGGGCGCATGAGGTGACACCTGATTGGTTTGAAGGGGACTTAAGCTGGTTCTCGGGAGTGCTGGGTCGGGATTTGTCTAAGCCCAGAAAAATACTTGTGATTCAACTATTTAATCACCAAACGCATCATCGTGGACAGGTTCATGCAATGCTGACCTCCGCTGGTGCGCAGCCAGAAGATACCGATGTGCCGTTCATGCCAGAGCGTTTCTTGAAGATGTAGCCTGACCTTCGACTTCGATACGTCATTGGATGGAATTGTGCGTCCGCCAGCGACGGCTCTGTTGGTGATGGACCGGCCGGTCTCAGCGAATGCCTGTGTCTGTGATCGGAGGCGCGAGCACGCCGCGGTCTTCGCACAGACTGGTGCGGTGCTCCAAGTTCCCTAGACACCTGCTTTTTTGCTTTGCGTGGCCTCGCGTCTTTTTCAATTGCCGACACTCGCAGCAGCTGTCGCGTCTCATTTGGCGTCATCCCAAAACCGAAGTTCCCAACATATATCCTCTTTGCCTTGGTTCCAAAGCCCTACCAAGCAAAGCGCCTAGAGACCTAATGTGTCGGGTTGCACGACCCGTGTCCTGCTGCCACCCAACCTTCTTGCCTGTGGTCTCGTGGATGCATATGGATAGGTGTGTTGGGGATATTGAGGGAACGGTATGGACCAAGCACAATGCATTGAAGAGCTGGTCGATAAAGCAGCGATTGCCGATGTAATCCACGCCTATTGCTACCACTTCGACCGGGCAGAAGCGGATGACGTTTTGGCTCTTTTTACCGATGACGCTGTCGTGGATTACGGCCCGGACGTGCCGACGATGAACGGCGTGGAGGAAATAGGCCCGATGATTGAGCGCGGGCTGAAAAGTTTCTTCGCGGCAACAAGCCACCACATTTCAAATGTAACAATCCAATTTGAAGGACCGGATGCGGCGAGAAGCGTTTCGTATCTTTATGCTTGGCATCGCTATCATGACGGAAGGCCGAACAGTGAATTATGGGGGCAGTATCACCATGCCTTCAGCCGCACCCCTGAGGGCTGGAAAATTTCGCGTCTGTTTTTGTGTGCTGCGGGATCGAACAGCTTTCATCGTGAAACGATGCACCCGATCGGTCGTCGCAACTGAGCTTGAGCGGGTTCATCCTTGACGCCTACAGCCCGTTTGCCTTGCCCAGCCTTTAAAACGGGCTCGAGGAGGCGCGCCGACAGACTATGTCTACAACTTCATACAGGTCGATCAAATGGCCAACCTCAAGGTGGATTTTGATCGGACACATAGGAGAGACGGCGCGGGGATGCGAGGTGCTTTCCCACTTTAAAAGTGATATTTGCGCCTTTGCCGGTGCTGCGGAAGACCTCCAAAAAAATCCGGAATTCGGAAGCTTTGGACTGGTCGATCAACTCATACGACCGCGTCCAAATTAGATTTAAAGACTCCTATTGGAACTTGGGATGTATCAACCGAGGACCGTGGCTGTGGCCCGTGCCAGCGCATCAACAACCTGATCTACTTCGTCACGCGTTATACAGAGGGGCGGCGCGAAACCAATTATGTTGCCCTCGGGCATCGCGCGAGCAATGACTCCAAGACGTGTCATCTCATTGGAGATCTTTGGTGCGACTGTCATGGGCGGATACCAGATGCGCTCGGCGGGATTTTCCATGAACTCAACCGCTGCGAGGAGCCCAATGCCGCGGACCTCTGCCACATTCGGATGATCACCCAAAACCTCGGTCAGACGCTCGAGGAGATACGGCCCTGTTTCACGGGCGTTGTCGACCAACCCGGTCCGGTCCACGAGTTCCAGTGTCGCAATTCCGGCAGCGGCTCCAATCGGATGAGCTGAATAGGTCCAGCCGTGACCCAGAGGACCGAAGTCGTCCGCCCCCTGCATCAGAACGTCAAAGACGCGGGAGGAGATGATCGAGCCCGAAAGCGGGGCATATGCGGAGGTCAGACCTTTTGCGATGGTCATGAAATCGGGTTTGAGGTCATAGAGGTCGGAACCAAACATATGTCCGGTCCGGCCGAACCCTGTGACCACTTCATCGACGATAAAAAGGATGTCGTTTTGCGCGAGGACCTCTTGCATGCGAGCCCAATATCCCGCTGGCGGAGGCACGATGCCCCCGGTTCCGAGCACAGGTTCTCCGATGAACGCCGCAATGGTGTCAGCGCCTTCGTGCGCGATCATGTCCTCAAGCGCGCCAATCAGATAATCGGTGAACTCGGCTTCGGTCATGTCCGCATCGGGCCGTCGAAGATAGTGCGGTGTTTCGGTATGCAAAAACCCATCAAGCGGAAGGTGGAACCGGTCGTGATAAACCTTGAGGCCTGTCAGTGAACCCGACACCAAACCGGAACCATGATAGCCCCGCCATCTGCTGATAATCTTCCGCTTCTCCGGCTTGCCGCGCAAAATGTTATAGTGCCATGCGAGCTTGACGTTGGTTTCGTTCGCATCTGACCCTGATAGGCCGAAATAGACGCGCGCCATGTGATCTGGCGCTCGATCCATGACCATTTTTGCAAGACGGATCGCGGGTTCGTTGCCATGACCTGCGAAGGAATGGAAATAAGCCAGATCATGCGCTTGTTTGGCGATTGCATCTGCAATCTCTGTCCGGCCATAGCCGGCGTTCACACAATAAAGCGCCGCAAATGCGTCTAACAGACGGTTGCCGTCACGGTCGGTCACAAAAACGCCGTCGCCGCCCGTGATGATCCGGCCGGGAACGTCACCGCGGGCGTGCTGGGCAGTGTGCGTCGTCGGATGGAGCAGACAGTCTCGATCCCATGCCGCCAATTCATCATTAACCAAGGCTTCGGTGCGCGTCATAGCAGGCCTTCCATTCGGGTGTTTACAATCAGTTCAGGCATGCTCGCTTGGTTTGGCAGGGACAACGCAAAGCTCACAATATCTGCGACAGTCTCGGGGGTTAGGCGATCAGCTTTCGCAGTTGCACCGCTAAGGCCCGCGATTAGGTCAGTATCGATGGCACCGGGACAGACCGCTGTGGCACGAATGCCGTCGTCCCATCCTTCGGCGCGCGCGGCCTGGGTCATGGCCAGAAGTGCGTGCTTTGACATCGTGTATCCGGCGGAGCTGCCGGGACGGAAGCGCTTTGCGTCTGTGGACGCTATATTGATAATGCGCCCGGCACCCGTCTTGCGCAACTCGGGCATCGCAGCCCGGGTCAGCAGGAACGGTCCCCTGACATTGACGGACCAAAGATCATCCAGGTCTTTGACATCGCCCACGGTGAACCCAACCATGCGAAATATTCCAGCATTGTTAACAAGCGCATCAACCTGGCCGAAGCGCTCGACCGTCGCAGCGACCCAAGCCTCTGCTGCGCCCTCAACGGTTGCGTCATAGGGCACCGCAAGAAGGTGGTCTGGGCCTTTCTCAAAAACATCTGCCTGGGTAGTATCCCGCAGACCGAGCGACACCCTCCAGTTTTCCGACAAAAGTCGCTCTGTAATCGCCGCGCCGAGGCCCCGTCCACCGCCAGAAATCATCGCGACCTTAGTCATCAGAAAAGCCCTTGATAGTAGCCACCGTCATTGACAATATTCTGTCCGGACATGAAGCCCGCCTGCGCCGAGCATAAAAATGCAACCAGATCTCCGCATTCTGATGGATCGGCGAAGCGGCCCGCCGGGCAGTTCTCGATCCGGTTTTGCACAATTGCTTCGTAGGTCGTGTTGCCACGTTTGGCGTGCCCGTGCAGGTTGGTGTGCAGCGCGTCGGTGTCGAAGAGACCGGGGCAGACTGTATTGATGGTAACATTGTGCGGAATAAGGTCGCGGGCCATTGCTGCTGACGCTCCTGACAAGGCCAATCGGGCTGCATGACTATGGGCGAAGCCGACTTGGGGAAACTTGATGAAGCTGACCGACATATTTACGATGCGGCCAAAATTGCGTTCCTTCATACCCGGCGCAACGGCTTGAATCATCTGGATCGATGACAAGAAGTGAACTTCGAGCCAATAGCGCCAGTCTTCGATCGTTATTTGATCATAGGGCGTGGGAACTTGACGGACGCCAGGGTTATTTACAAGAATATCCACTGGACCGGCAGCCTCCAACAGGGCTGCGCGACCGTCGGCCTCGTTGAAATCTGCCGCCACCGTCCTGACCTCGACGCCGAACTCTTCGCGGATCTTCGCGGCCTCAGCTTCAAGTGTCTCAGTACCTCGTGCGTTCAACGTTACGTGTACACCTTCGTGCGCCAGAGACCGGGCTGTGGCCAGTCCAAGGCCGCGGCTGGCTGCAGTGACGATGGCACGTTTGCCTGTTAGTCCGAGATCCATAGGGTTGTTCCTTTATTATTTTTGATGTCGCTCAGGCGACCTTGGCATGCGCTGGCAGAAGCTCGTTCAATCCTGCGATCAGACCCTTTCGGGCATCGGCTGACAGATCGCGAAGCGGTGGGCGCATGGGGCCGCCACCGTCGAAACCCAGATAGTCCATCGCGGCCTTGGTCGAAGGATAAAGAGTGCGGCCTTCACTGGTAAACAGCTCTGTCAGTGCGATGCCGGTGCTTTGAAGCGCCCATGCCTCTGTCGTGCGCCCGCTGCGTGCAAGCTCCCACATGTCCAGACAGCCCGGGGCCCATACGTTTGGGAAACAGTCGATCAGCCCGTCTGCGCCGGCCAGGGTCGCGGGCACCCCAAAGGCCGACGAAGGGCCACAGAAGACGCGGATCCGGTCCTTCACCCTTAGAAGAGTGGCATGGAAATTCGTCCAGCTTCCGCTGCTTTCCTTGATCGCGACCACGTTGTCGAGGTCCGCCAGCTTATCTGCGATGTCCGGTGTCAGGGCATTTCCGGCGTTTCCGGGTATGTTATAAAGAATAATCGGAAGGCTTGCGCGGGCATCGATCGCCTCAAAGTGCGCGATCACCTCGGCTTCAGTCAGGTGAGCAAAATAGGGGGGCAGGACCAGTGCACCATCCGCACCTGCGTCCTTGGCGCGGTCGATTTGCTCAATAATTTCGCCTTCACGAATGCTGCCGGTTCCGATGATAGCAGGACCGCGATCCTTGCAGGCCGCAACGGTCAGCTCTGCAATCCGTGAACGCTCGTCCATAGAAAGAGCCCAGAACTCGCCCGTGCAGCCCGCGGCGACCATCCCAGTCGCACCAGCGTCGAATAGCCTTGCCATATTGGCCGTAAAACCCTCTTCGTCGATGGACAGGTCTGAATGAAACGGCGTCGTGATAGCGGGCATTGGCCCTGACCAGTTGATTGATGAACGGTTCATAGTTGGGCCTCCTGCAAATTGACCGCGGCTTCGGCTGGGTTCCATTTGTCGGCGCTTTCAGCCGACCGAGGCACATTCAGCCTAATTCCAGCTGGACCGGCCGCAAAGAAATGCGATGCGTCGGGATCAATCGAAAACTGGATCGTCTCGCCAAATCGTGGAATCACGGTTGCTGGCGCGCGCCCAGTCAGACGAATATCCCCGCCGATATTGACCGCGACAATGTTCTCATGCCCAGTCTGCTCGACCAGTTGCACTGCGCCGGAATAGGGTCCCGTTCCCAAAGTGATACTTTCGGGGCGAATGCCGAGACATACTTTTCCCGCTTGTGCTGAGGGACCGAGGCCACGAGCTTCAATCTTGAGTTCGGGCGCCTCAAACCACCATGTTCCACCTTGCTGACGAAGTTCGCCGTCGATCAAGTTCATTCCCGGAGTTCCAATGAAGCTTGCCACGAAACGATTTGCGGGTTCACGGTAGACGTCCTGTGGCGGGGCGAATTGCTGAAGGCGCCCACCTTCCATGATCGCTATCCTGTTGGACATGGTCATCGCCTCAAGCTGATCATGCGTGACATAGACCATTGTTCGCCCAAGCCGGTTATGCAGTTGCACTAGTTCGGCCCGCATATAGCCTCGCAGTTTCGCATCGAGGTTTGACAGCGGTTCGTCCAGCAAAAACACCTTTGGATCACGCACCAGCGCCCGTCCGAGGGCGACACGCTGCTGTTGACCACCCGAAAGCTGACGGGGTTTTCTGTTCAGCAGCTCGGTAAGGTGCAGCATCTCAGCAGTTTTTGCGACCATTGCGCCGCGCTCTGACTTTGGAACACCGCGTTTTTTCAGAGGGTAGGCGATGTTGTTCTCGACGCTCATGTGAGGGTATAGCGCATATGACTGGAAAACCATTGCGATGTCGCGCTCTCCCGGGGCCACGTCATTTACCACACGTTCGCCGATCCGGATTTCGCCAGAGGTGCAGAATTCAAGTCCCGCCAGCATCCGCAATGTCGTGGTCTTGCCACAGCCCGACGGACCCAGAAGCGAAACAAATTCACCCTGCTCGATGCTTAAGTTCATGTCTTCGACTGCGGTAAACGAGTCAAATTGTTTGTTTAGGTTGGTTAAGACAACGTCGGCCATGGTTATCCTTTCATTCCGCCAGCGCCAAAGCCGCGGGTCAGGTAACTTTGGAGGAAGGCGAATGCGATGATCAGTGGCACGCTCATCATCACCGATGCGGCCATCAGAAGTGACCACTCAATGTTGAAAGATGAAATCAGCATATTCATCACGCCAGTTGTAAGCGGGCGCGCATTGTCAGAATTCACCAAAACAAGCGCATAGAGATATTCGTTCCAAGACAGGATAAAGGTGAACAGCGCCGTTGAGATTATTCCAGGAAGCAGCTGTGGAAGGATGATGTCACGAAAAGCTCCCATCCGCGATGCCCCGTCGACCAACGCAGCACTTTCTAGATCCTCCGGAATGCCCTGCATGAAAGATCGCAGAAGCCACAAGGCATAGGGCAGGGCGAATGTCGTATAGGCGATGACGAGCGAGAAGATCGTGTTGGACATGCCAAGCTGCACGATCATCAGATAGAGCGGAAGGATGAGAACGACCGACGGGAGGAGGTAGGTGAACAGGACCAGAAAAGCCAAGCTTTCGCGACCACGATATTTGAAGCGCACCAGACTGTAAGCGCCGATTGTCGCGATCACGATAACGATCGCGGTCGTCGAGACGGACAGGATCACCGAGTTCCTGAAGTAGGTCATGAACTTCGTGTCGAACAACAACTTCGCATAATGTTCAAACGTCCAGACTTCCGGTAGAAAAGTAGGAGGGCGCCGGAATAGTTCTGGCTGCGGCTTGACCGAGGTGACAACCATCCAAAAAAGTGGAAAAGCGACCATCAGCACAATCGACCATGCGAAAATATTGAACGCTATACGGCGTGCCATCAGTTCTCCTCTGACCGCGTCTTGCGGATGTAAAGCAGCATGAAAACAAGCATGATAAGCATCATAAGGACTGCATAAGCCGAGGCCATTCCCATCTGGTTCAGCTTGAAGGCTTCCTTGTAGACCAGAAGCGGAAGCGTCTGAGTTGACGTCACAGGACCGCCGCCGGTCAGCAGAAAGATTAGATCGAATTCTTTGAAGTCCCAGATCGCGCGCAACATGATAATGACCACCAGCACTTCGCGCAGTTGCGGAAGGGTAATGTCAAAAAACCTGCTAATCGGTCCAGCGCCGTCGATCCTGGCAGCCTCGTAGAGGTGGTCGGGTATCGTCTGAAGTCGTGCCAGAACCGCAATCACCACAAACGGAAAATATTTCCACGCACCTACTAGAATGACCGAAATCATCGCATTCGGCATCGTGCCCAAGTAGTCGATAGGAAAGTCGATGAGACCTGCTGTCATCAGCAGATGATTCACGATGCCATAGAGGTCGTTGAAAAGCCATTTCCAGACCAGAACCGCGACGACCGTCGAGACAAAGTAGGGAAACAGGATCAGAGATCTTGCCAGACTCCGGAACCAGATGTTTTGGTGAAGTACTAAAGCCATCCCGACCCCGAACAGAATTTGCAGCGTGAGCGTGCCAACGGTCCAGATCAGGTTCGTCCGCAAGGCTACCCAAAATTCGCCCTTGCTCAGAAGCGTTCGATAGTTCTCCAGCCCAACCCATTCGCCTTCAAGCGTGGGGGTGAATATTTCAAACAGGGAAAGGTAGATCGCCGAAACAAGAGGATAAACGATCACTGCGCAGAAAACGATGACCGTTGGCGCGATCAGCATGATACCAAGAATGGAATACTGCCGTTCCAGAACGGATTGCTTAGGTCTGCTCATAGCGCGGATCCCGTAGGTGCTTGGCCTGCATCGGAGTGCCAGAACTGGTTGGTTGAACGCGCCATCATTGGTGTGACAAAAGCAATTTTGCGTTTTCCGAAAGAACGCGCTTGAGTGACGTCTCGGACAATTTCTGCTCCAAAAACCAGTCAACGTACGGCTTGAGCGGGCAGAACGGATAGGCAGTTCCGAACAAAATTCTCTCAGACAGAAAGCCATTCGCTGCGGCCAGGTATTCTGCGGTTCCGGGAAGGCCGCGCAAATACATGTCAGGACACAGATAAAGGTTCTCTCGCCGAAAGGCGACGCCGAGAATTTCCTGAACGAATGGCCAACCTCCGTGAGAACACACGACTTTTAAAGAGGGGAAATCGGCCAGCATTCGGTCAATCGCCACAGGATCGTTGTAGGACAAATCAGGTCCGGCGCCGCCGCCACCCATGATCACAACCGGTAGCCCGGCATCCTCGCATTTTGCGTATATGGGATAAAGTCGCCTGTCATCCGCGCGCATTGGAACGGCCGATACTCCAGGTTCCAGATTGACCGCCTTTAGACCAAGTTTCAGAATTTCGTCGATCATCGCGAACGCAGTTTTCCGATCACTGCTGTCCGCAGACCCGATGCCAACAAACCGATCAGGATGATCCGTGACGATCTGCGCCACATCAGCATTGGGAATTGCGCCGAGTGTAGCGGTGGTCCGCCCCACGACCACCCCCGTGGTTATCTTCGCTTCGTCCATCTCGGTGAACAAAAGGTCCATCGATTGCAGATCCGCTGATGCGACGAGGGGCCAGCCAAGTTTTTGGGTATAGCGCTTCCGGTTTTCGGCCACTGAATAGATCTTAGACTTGAGAAAGCCTCCGGTGGGAGGCCTCAGTCGGAAGTCTATGATCTCCATGGTGGAACCCGCCTTTCCAGACAAATTGGGCGCCGCAATAGGGGGCTAAATAGCCTACTCATTGCGGCGCCCGAGGAGCGATTAGCCCTTCATTACTTCTTCGATGATTTTCGCTGTTTCGCCGATCACGACATCAGGATTCTCGTCGTTCAGAACAACACGCTGGACCATGTCGGAGATGGCCATCGTACCCTCGACGTCTCCAGCACGATCGTTCGACATGTGGGCCTTTGACTCGTAGCCAAGGTTATGGCCCTCAGCCGCTGCCGATGCCATCAGATCAACTTCGGTCGCGTATTTCTTAATGATCGGGTCGTCTTGATAGATCGGATTGCTGTTGATCGACTTCAGAACCGGAAGAAGGTGGCCCGGTGCAGCAAGCAACTGCTTGATATGGCCTTCAGGTTCAAACAAATGCGTAGCGAACAACTTGGCTGCCTCGATCTTCTTCGACTGCGCAGGGATGAAGACGCTTGGGAACGCGTTGAATGTCCATGGCTTTACATCCGGCGAAATCGTTGGGTAACGGACGCACGTAATGCTGTCCGCGATGCTTGGATTTTGGGCATTTACGTTGCCGAGAACCCGGCCAGTGTAGATGCCTGTGGCCGTTGCTCCGCTAACAAAAGCTGTGATTGCTTCACCCCAGCTGTAGTTCGTAGCTCCCGGAGGGCAGAGTTCCCGCATGGATCTATAAAACTCAAGCGCGTCGCGCGTTTCCTGGCTGTCGATAGCGACTTGCAGGTCCGGCGTGAACACCGTCGCACCGGCCTGGTGCATAACGCCGACAAAAATTCGCGTGGTCATCGAATTGCGGCCATAGGGGAGAACCGCCCCGTAAATTCCATTTTTCTGCATGGCTTGGCAGGCCGCGCGAAACTCGTCCCAAGTTTCCGGGGACTTATCAACGCCGGCCTCTTCCATGAGGTCCGTCCGTAACCACAGCATGTTGGCCGCCACGTTGCCAATTCCAGTGGCGACATAGTTCCCGTCAGCGGCTTTGTAGACGTCGTTTGCGCCGTCATAAAAGTCTGCTGGGCCGACGGCCTCGATCACGTCATTCATCGGCGCAACAAGGCCGTTGGAATAGTAGGTGTGGATAGAGAATGATGGCAGGTGTGTAACGATATCCGGCACTTCGCCTGACGCGAACGCAGCCGCAAGCTGTGCGGCATAACCTTCATCGGAGGTGGTCTCGAAGACAACCTTGATGCCAGGATTGGCGGCTTCGAACGCCGCAATCTGAAAGTTGTAAGCCTCAAGCTGCAGGGGCGCGCTTTGAGGCGACCACCAGCGCAAAGTGGTTTCTTGTGCAGATGCGCGGAATGGCACCGCGGCTAAAGCTGTTGTAGCCGCCATGCCTTTCAAGGCACCGCGTCTTGTAAGTCCATTACGGCCATTCGCTGAGTGTGTCATAATCTGGTCTCCCTGGCTTTTTGATTGTTCGCATAGCGCACTATTGTTCGATTTAACAACGGGAGGTACAAGTCGTGCAACAGTTATTTCGTAGCCCACCTGCAATACACGTCGGTATCGCGCTGTGGGCCGCTGGCAGGGCACAATAATTTGTGGTGTGAGCCAGGCACCTAACGTGGTCGAGGGTCGCATGGCTGAGAAGACAAAAAAATCTGAAAGTCAGGAGCTGCGCGCGCCGGCCAAGCTTGTCGGACGGACTGATCTGACGACAGCAGCTCCGAAGCGGAGCGATAAAAGCGAACATGGGAGTCTCAATCCGCGAGACTACGTAAGTTCACTTGCCCGTGGCTTGGAAGTCCTTTGCGCCTTCAACCGCACGCGTCGCAAGATGACGCTTTCTCAGGTCGCCGCAGAGACGGGCAATACCCGGGCCGGGGCACGTCGCATCCTTCTCACGCTTGTTCGCGAGGGCTACGCGGTGGCCGATGGCAAGCTATTCGATCTCACTCCGCAGGTTTTGGAACTGGGGTTTTCGGTTCTGTCATCGAAAGGTGTCTGGGATATCGCGCGCCCGTTCATCGACCATCTGTCGGACGAAATCCAAGAATCGGTGTCCGCCGCTGTCCTGGACAAGTTCGACGTCGTTTACGTTACCGGTGCTCAGTATCATCGTGTGATAAGCGTCGGCATCATCGTTGGTGGCCGGTTTCCCGCGGCCCAGACCGCGACCGGACGGGTGCTTCTTTCAGCCCAGCCAGAAGAGGCCTGGACAAGAATGATCCAGAGTGTCCCGCTTGACACAATGACGGACCGGACAGTCACCGATCCTGTGGAGTTTCGACGTATTCTGGAAAATGTCCGGGACCAAGGCTGGTGTCTGGTGGATCAGGAACTTGAAGTTGGCCTCACCTCGATTGCGGTTCCTGTCTACAAAAGCACTGGTGAGGTTGTCGGCGCGATCAACGTGGGCGTCCCGAGCATGAGAATGACGCCTAAGGTCATGGTTGAAATCATCCTGCCAAAACTACAGGAGACTGTGGCCAATATCTCCCGAGCCCTCAGGCGCTAAACGTCCCAAAAATGCACAGGATCAAAAGGGAGACCAGGGATTGCCATTGTTGCCCCGACAAAATCAGGGAAGCGGCCGACAATCGACACGCCGTCGGCTGTCGTAGTCCTTCCGGTCCGTGGCGCCGCCGGAGCGTGTCTGCGCAGGATACTCTCGAACGGCTCCAACACCCGTTAGCGAGCGACCGCTTTTCGTAATATTTCCGGCAAAACGCGCAGCACACGACGCAGGATGAATATCGAACCCTGCTGATCGGCAAACGCGCCATAGGTCAGGGGACCGACAATGAAGAGAGCTTGATTGGCGTGTCCCTTCGCATCGATCGCATTGCCGCAGATATCGACATCGAAGCCGGATCCGGTCGGATGGTGTGCCGCAAACCCGCGAGCGATTAGGGCGTGCAAGAACGGGTTGTTTGTCTGCCCGAGCCGATCTTCCAACCCGGTGCAATTTACAGAGATGTCAAAGGTTCTAGTAGTAACGTCCCTTTTTGCGCGTTCACGCAGGGAGACGTTGAGACGCGAGCCGTTCGGTTTTGCGTCAAGGATCGTGGCGGACAAAAAGCTGACTTGGCCGCGGGCTTGGGCTGCTTCGATGCGACTCTCGATCTGTGGTGGCAAGCGAAAGCGGTGGACGTCGTACCAGGTTTTGCCATGGCGTAAGAAGCGCATCTTTTCGGCCATAGGCAAGGTGTGCCAGTGATCGGAAATCAGCTCACTGAGCTTTTCCATGGTAGGCACCCACGACTCGCCACGGTCTGCCCTTATGTGTGCCTCGCGGCGTAATTCCTGAAGAATTCTTGAAGGCGGCTTAACGGTCAAATCTGGCCCGATGAATTGCGCGTGTTTTTCTGCGTCCGGGACGCTGTCGCGCACATAGGAATTGGCATTGAGGGGGGGACGTCTTCGCGGTCTTTTTCCCCGCCGAGACAGCAGCGTGATAGGCCCTGTATGACCATATTTCAAAAGGCTCGCGGTAACATCCGACGCTGTCTGAGCCATTCCCAAAATGAGCACGTCAGCTGACTTCGGTATCCGGCGCAACCGGTCCGTGTTCCAAGGATCAGGGAGAAAGGCTGATCCATTCTTAGGGAGAGCGGAAAGCACTGGTGGGATATTTGCCAGACCCGGCGTGGCGGCCACTGCCAGAACCCGTGCGGAAACGATGTCACCACCCTCCAGCGCAATTTGAAAAAGGGAGCCTTTTTTGACGACGTCGATGGCCCGGTCGACGATATGGACGATGTCAGACCCCGACGGGTTTTGTGCCACGTGTTTGCGTACTTCTGCGTTCAGATATGTGCCGAAATCGTACCGTCTCGTAAAATGGTAGCCAGAACTGTCGCAGGCCTCTGGGTCCTGCTTATCCAGCGCCTGCGCCATATACCAGTCATGGAAATGCGATAGGCAATCGGGATATATGGAATGTCTGGAGCCCGGGCCGTTCAGGCGGTGGTCAGCCTCCGGGTTGCCATAGGCCAGCCCCCGCCCCAGCTGCTCGTTTGGCTCGACAATCGCAATGCTCAGGGGCGTCTTCGCTTCGCGCACCAAATGAATTGCTGTCGCGGCTCCGGTAAGACCGCCACCCACTATCACCACATCGTGGACAGAGCCCGTCATGATGACAGGGCGTATGAGCCATGCGCGTGCATCCGTTCTTTCAGGGCATGGATTGGCTCAAAGACCATACTTCAGGCTGTGCCGCACAGAACCGCGCGGCTTCGGTGCGGCAAAATCGAAGACGTCACTTTCTTTGCAGAGACTGGTTCGAATGGCTCTGACACAACACGATTTCGAGCGGATTTACCTGCGCTTTGCAACGTTCAGATCCCACCGATACACATAAACTTCGTGTCGAGATAGTCATCGATGCCCTGCCAGGAACCTTCCTTGCCAAGCCCGCTTTCCTTCAGGCCGCCAAAGGGAATTTCAGGTGACACAATCAACACTTCGTTTATTCCGATCAGCCCGTATTCAAGTCGATCCTGAAGCCGGAAGACTCGGCCGATGTCGCGGGTATAGGCATAGGCCGCAAGGCCATAGTCGGTGTCGTTGGCGGCGTTGATCGCTTCGTCTTCTGTGTCGAAGCGGTAAAGGGGCGCAATCGGCCCAAAAATTTCTTCTGTCGAAAACCGCATGTCGGCTGTGGCGTCTGCAATGACGGTCGGCTGATAAAACAGACCGCCACGGGAGTGGGGTGCACCTCCTGTAATGACCTCGCCACCCTTGGCTTTGGCATCGGCGACGAAGTCACTAATTTTTTCCAGCGCTGCCGCATCGATCAGCGGGCCTTGCTCTGCGCCTTCTTCGTTTCCTGGCGCAACCTTAAGATCGCTGACAGCCTTGCTGAAAGCAGACGCGAAACGATCGTAGATACCCGACTGGACATAAAGGCGGTTGGTGCAAATGCAGGTCTGTCCCGCATTGCGGAACTTTGCGATGATTGCGCCCGCGACAGCTTTTTCCAGATCGGCGTCGTCAAAAACGATGAAAGGTGCGTTGCCGCCCAATTCCATTGACATGCGTTTAACCGTGCTCGCAGCCTCGGCCAGCAATTGCTTTCCGATCGCAGTCGAGCCGGTAAACGTAATCTTTGCGACCTTCGGGTTCGATGTTATTTCACCACCAATCAGGCGTGCGCTGCCGGTCAACACGTTTACTGTCCCCCGCGGAAATCCGCATTGCTCGGCCAGATGCCCCCAAACCAGTCCCGACAAGGGCGTCGCGCTGGCGGGTTTGACGATCGTCGTGCAGCCTGCGGCAAGGGCCGGGCCGAGCTTACGCGCCAGCATGGAGGACGGGAAGTTCCAGGGCGTAATTGCGGCGACGACACCGACAGGGTGTCGCGTGGTTAGAAGCTTTCGGCCCGGTATGGGTGCCGGGATGATCGCACCGTTCGTGCGACGAGCCTCTTCCGCGAACCACAAGACATAGGCCGCGGAGGATGCGACCTCGCCTCGTGCCTCTGACAGCGGTTTGCCCTGTTCGGCCGTCAGCATGGCCGCCATTGCTTCGTGGTTGTCCAAGATCGCGTCATGAAGTCTTCGCATCAGGGCAACGCGTTCGCTTAGTGGCATGGCCGCGTATTCCGGGAAGGCCGTGTGGGCGGAGTTGATCGCGCGCTGAGTTTCGGTGGCACCGGAATTTGGCACGCGCGCAATAACGGTACCGTCAGCCGGGTTGGTGACATCGATGGTACCACCGTCATCTGCAGCAACCCATTGGCCGTCGATTAAGTTGGCTTCGCGGATGAGATGGGAAAAGTCAGTCATTTCGTTTGTTCCTTGTAGGCATCTGGGTTTGTCACCCATGCGGCAAGTTCGGCGTGCGTTGGGAACCATACCGTGCCCCGCGACTTGGCATGGGCAATCAGACGATCGAGAATCCAGATGCGTGAGCGGTATCCGATGACGAAAGGGTGCATGACCAACTGGCAAAGGCCGCCTTCGTCGAAGGCAGCCTCAAACTCGCGCCGAAAAATGTCAAAAACGGCTTCGGGTGAGGTCCAGGGCCGCGTGGGCGGCTCACGATTGAACAGCAGGTAAACAGCGTCGTCGCGCACCCAATCCACGGGTATTTCCACCACACCAGTGGGCTCGCCGTCGCTTAAAAGCTCATAGCAGCTATCGTCGGCCATCATCGAGCTGTCGTAGGCAAAGCCAAGCTCGGCGACCAGTTGAACCGTGTTTTCGCTGAGGTCCCAGTTTGCCGCGCGATGGCCCACGGGCTCGGTTCCCGTCATCTGTCGCAGCGCGTCGGTCGCGCGAAGCATCAGATCGCGCTCGGTCGCGCGGTCTAGTTTAGAGGTGTTTTCGTGGATCCAGCCGTGGACCCCGATCTCGTGACCGCCTTCTGTGATGGGTTTTAGCGCATCGGGGTCGATCAGCCCTGCGACCGCTGGCACGAAGAAACTGGCGACCTGTTCATGTCGTTTAAGGACGTCAAGGATGCGGGGAACACCCGTGCGCCGTCCGAACTCTCCCCATGCGAGGCGACCGATCACGGATTTTCCTGCGCCAAGCTCGAAGGTCTCGTGATCGCAGTCAAACGAAAGTGCAAATGCGCATTGTGCGCCACCCGGCCAAAGATCGGGCTTTAGAGCGCGTCCCGCTCTAACGCGATTGACTTGATCGCGCCAGTCAGCTTCGGGCGTGTCCCATGGGCGGTCCGGTATCATTGCAGGACCTCGTATGAAGCGTCATGGACGGCGTCTGCGACCAAGCCCATCTCGTCTCTCGTGATCATCAGGGGCAGGGCGTCGCCGCAGGCCCCAGCGACGTGGCGTTCGATGGGTGTGGCTGCGACCGGGTGCGTTGAACACGTCCAGCCATAATGAGGAGCACCGTGTTCGTCCTTGATTTGAGTGTTCGGTATCATGTCTTTGCTTCCAGTCGAGTGTTAGTGATGAATTCCGGCAACTGGCCTGATCGGGACGCGACGAGATCTATAATTCCCGCAACAGTATCGAGTGTCAGGCAGCCCACCTTGGGGGTCACTTCGGGTAGGTTCGCAAGTACGTCCGTGTCGATGGTATCGTGCATTTAAGCTATCGCCCTCACACGATTGTGCCAAGCCACGTGACGAGTGGCCTTGGCCCAGGCGTCCGCGCGGGCAGGCCCCAGCGCCTCGAAGTGCGTTGACATTAGCCGGCTGGCGCGGACCACTAAGCGGCTGGATTGTGATGGGTCGCGCAGACAAATTGACAAGGTCCATCCGATGTTCAAAAGCGCATCGGCGTTATGTCCGAGCCTTTTATTCCCTAAATCGCCCTGGCGCCGAAAGTTCACATAGCGCACTCTTGTTCGTTATAGCATGCCCGATTGCGCGTCTGGCAAGCTTGTTTTTTTGAAGGTGGACAATTCTTGCTATTAGCAGGTTATGATAGCCTCAAAATTCGGCTCATTCAGGCATAGAAAGGCCGGTATGGAACAACAGAAAAAGACTAAGCCATTGGTCGCGGAAGTTGCTCAGGCAAGATCGGCAGCGCGTTCTGGCTTGATGACTGCACTGCCAGACGTTGGTGATGACCACTTGGCGGTCGGTCTCAACCCGCGCGATTACGTAAGCTCACTTGCGCGCGGGCTAGAGGTTCTGCGGGCGTTCAACCGCACCGGGCGCAAAATGACCCTGTCCCAAGTCGCCAGCGAGACCGGAAATACCCGTGCAGGCGCACGCCGCATCCTGCTGACGCTTGTTCACGAAGGGTACGCGGTCGCCGACGGCAAACTTTTTGACCTGACGCCTCAGGTCCTTGAGCTGGGCTATTCCGTACTTTCGTCAAAGGGTGTCTGGGATATCGCGCGACCGTTTATTGATCATCTGTCCGAAGACGTGCGTGAATCGGTGTCAGCTGCCGTTCTCGACAAATTCGACGTCGTGTATGTGAGTGGTGCGCAATATCACCGCGTCATCAGCGTCGGCATTTCGGTTGGCGCGCGTTATCCTGCGCATTGCACCGCCAACGGGCGGGTTTTATTGGCATCACAACCGATAGAGACTTGGCCAGAGATGTTGCGCAAAATCGAGCTGACGAAGAAGACGGAGAAGACGGTCACCGGCAAGGGTAAGTTCAGAAAGGTCCTCGAGCAAGTGCGCGAGCAAGGATGGTCGCTTGTGGACCAGGAGCTTGAAACTGGCCTGATGTCGATCGCCGTCCCTGTGCGGACCAGTTCCGGTTCTCTGTTTGGAGCGATAAACGTCGGTGTTCCCACGCTTCGCATGACCCCCAAAGAAATGGTCGAAATCGTCCTCCCGAAGCTTCAGGCTACGGTTCACAGTATCTCCGAAGCTATCAAGCACTGATCACGCAGCGAAGCGGGCCGGGCTAAACGACGACGCTTCTGCGGCAAGCCCGGACCCTTGAACGCAATCGACTGCCAAACCCGCCACCAATGGCCCTAGCGTATAGCCGGCATCGCCAGGAACAGCCATTACAACGCGCGCGTGGCCGGGCAGGGGGCCGATGATAGATGCGCCGTCGACGGTCGTGTTCATGCCCGCCCATGTGCGGATGACGCGTATCCCCGAAATGGATGGCACAAGCTGGGCCGCCAGCGCGACGTTCCCCAGGATCGACGCATGATCAACTGCGGGGATCTCGTAGCTGCCCCGATCACGCGCCGCCCAACCGCCGCCAATGACGATCTGACCCGTGGCGAACTGCTTTAGGGTAATTGAGCGTTCGGCATGCTGAACCAGATGATTGATCTGGGTCTCGCAGGCTTCGGTGATGTTCATATGCAAGGGTTCGGCGCGCGACGGAATAGTCACGCCCAGATCATGTGTCAGCGCACCCGCGCCCCAGGCGGCGGCAACAACCATGCGGTCAGCCCGGTATCTGCCCTGCAGCCCGATCGCCTCGACGCTATCGGGCAGGCTTTCGAGGCGGAGTATCTGATCCGTGCGATGCTCGATCCCAAGAGTCTCTGCCGCCGCCCTCAGTCGCTTATTTGCTGCCAAAGGGTTCAATTTCCCTTCGTCCCGGCAAAGTTCTGCGCCTATAATTTGCGGACCCAGCCAGGGCGCGATCCGGTCCAGAGCAGATCGGTCCAGCAACTCGACCGAGACGCCGTGGCGCGCTTCGCGCTCCATTTTTTTTTCCAGGAACGCCATTTGTCCTTCGTCTTCGGCAAGCATCAGCCCGCCTTTGCGCACAAGCTCAAACGATCCGTATTTTTGATCTAGCAGACCCCACTCCTGCACCGCCGCGACATAGAACGGCAGCGACGCCTCAATGTTGCGTACTTGGTCGGGATAGAGCCGCATGAACCGACTTTGCATTTGGACATGAAGACTACCAGCGTTCGCAGTAGAGCCTGAGTTCTGGGCCGCGTCCACTATGACCACCCGCGCGCCCGTTTCTGCCAGTTTTATTGCTGTAACCTGGCCCACGATCCCGCCCCCGATGACAAGGACATCATGCACTCTCGTTCAGCGCCTCTTGCGCGGCGAGTATTGATGCAATGCTAACCGGTTTGATAGGGACGCGGGGCGCGAAATGGCTTCGGTCGTCAACCGGTTGATCCGTTGCGGCCGCAACCAGTCGGGTGGATATGGGTCCACAGTATCGACCCTGACATCGCCCCATGCCTACTCTGGTTGCACGCTTAAGCGTGCCGACGTGGCCGGTTGCGGCCGAAAGGCCTTCGGTGATCTGGCCAAGAGTTATCTCTTCGCAACGACATATTATGGTTTCGGACGGCATGTTGGAAAGCGAGTATGGGGCCACGTCATACATCTGCCACAGGGCTTTTTGGAATAGTCTATGCCGTTTGAGCGAACGCTTTTGGGCGAACAGATCATAGGCGTCGCCGCACCCAAGTTGTGCAGCCGCGGTTTTTCCGGCGATCTCACCCTCGAGACGGGCGGCGGGCGCCCCGCCCAGACCAGTGCAGTCGCCGACGGCGTAAAGGCAGGGAATGCTTGTCTGCATGCCTTCATCCCGTGAACACCGCAGATGGCCGAAGGTTTTGTCATAGGCCATGTCGGCGCCAAGGAGGCGAAGAATTTCGTTTTGCGGCTCAAAACCGATATTCATGCAGATTGCGTCTACGATGGAGGAGGTCTCGTTGCCCCTCTGATCTCTGAGGACCATGCGCAGCGCTCCGTCTGCTTCCTCAATCCGGTGCAGGCGGGTATTATAGGCCATCGGAATTCCATGTCTGCGCAATCCTTGCAACATTCCCAGACCCTTACGCACAAGGCCGGGATCAAGAAGTGTCGCACGCAGACCAGCCAAAGGATGATGCCATGGCGCTGCTGCGGCTTCGGCCACGACAGATACCTCTGCCCCGCCATCCGCCAGTTCCAGCGCGACCTGGGCATTAAGCGGGCCAGACCCGCAAACCGCGATACGTCGGCCTGGCAGGGTGCGATAGCTGCGCCAAAGTGTCTGTGCGGCCCCCGTAGTCATGACGCCCGGCAGCGTCCAGCCCGGCGCCACAGTCGGCCTCTCGTAGGCACCGGTCGCAATGATGGCAGTGCGCGGGCGAACCACAAGCGCGCGCCCTTCAAGGTCAGCTATAAATAGTGGTCCGTCGAACGCCCCCCAGACTTCTACAGAGCCAATGATCTCGGCGCCGCTGTCCAGCGCTTCGCGAAACAACTCGGCCCCCTCTTGTTGCTGCCTGTCAATCGGCGGCAGTCCGGTTGACTGCTTGTAATACTGTCCGCCGGGCACTTTGCGCTCGTCCAATACGACGACCGATGCACCAGCGCGCCGGGCCGCGATGGCGGCCGCGAGTCCGCCCGCGCCACCGCCAATGATGGCCACGTCCGGTTCCAGTATGCGAGCGGCTTCGGGTGGTGGAGCAACGACCGCGCCTTTCAGGGACGGGAAGGCGACCTGGGTTTCGACCTTTGCGCCGTCGCGGGCGGCAGACATACAGGCGCGTCTGTTTGGAACGCCATCAATCGTTACTAGGCAGTCCTGACAGACACCCATTCCGCAGAAAATTCCGCGTGCATTGCCGTTTGCGCTTTGGCGAAAGGCTCGGTGCCCCTGGTCAGTCAGGGCGGCGGCCACGGATGCGCCCGGCTTTATGGGGATGGGCGTTCCATCAAAGGTGAACGACGGGTCAGGCATTTGCATTGCCCAAAAGCTCGTCCCGCAAAGCGACCAGCCGCGCGACAGCGCGGGACCGCCATCGGGCGCGGTCTGCAATCGTTGCGCCAGAGCGCGCGACCTCGCGCGCGTCTGACACGCGAGAGATCAGCGGGTCACTCCAGTCGACCGTCTCGCCACGCGCTTCGCCCATGCGCCTGTACGCCGGGCCCATGCGTTCGGCGTGCGCCGTTATCCCGCCAGGAGTATTCAGTTCGGCAGTTTCAAACGGTCCCGCCAAGGCCCAGCGAGGGCCAAGTCCAAGACGCATCGCCTTATCGATGTCGTTTGGCTCCGCCACGCCTTCGTTGACCAGACGATAGGCCTCGCGCAGGACGGCGCCCTGAAGGCGGTTAAGGATGAACCCTTCGATTTCGTGCCCGAGCAATGCTGTCGCGAACCCGGCGCCGCTGAACATGGCGGCGGCCCGCTCCATAGACCCAGGCGCAGTGCCAGGGGCAGGGCACAACTCAATGATGCGCAGGACGGCTGGTGGGTTCATTGGATGTGCTACCAGACACCGGGTCTGGTCCCGGACTTCCGGAACGATCCGCGACATGGGTATCGCAGAAGATGCAGTGGTCAAAATCGTGTTCTCACCAGTCTTTGCGAGGAGATCGACGAAGATGGCTTGCTTAATCTCGAGGACTTCAGGCCCACACTCAAGGACCAGGTCTGCCGTTCCAAGTGCGCTGTCGGGCGATCCCACCACGATGATATCGCCATCTTTCTGCTGACCAAGCCCTGCCAATTGGATCGCCTGGCGCTGGACCCCGATCCCGGCCTCCGCAGCGGCCCGTCTTTGGCTGTCAGGATCTGCAAGCGTTACACGCCAACCTGCGTCTGCGAACGCGGCGGAAAAGGACAGACCAATGAAGCCTGCGCCGAGGATGACGACGTGAGTGTTCAGCGCGACGGTCAGTTCGGAACCTTTCTCTTGCATCAGTTCGCAGAGCGAACAAAAGTACGCATGCTTTGATAATGTGTAGCCACGCAGAAAGGATCACGCAACATGACTATTTCGCAAGACCTTATCGGACGAAATGCCGTGGTAACGGGCGGTGCCTCGGGTCTCGGGAGCGCAATTGCCGCGCGGCTCGCCGCGTCTGGCGCCTCCGTCACGGTTGTCGATCTTAGCGGGGCGCTTGATCTGGTTCACGCCGGGCATTCAACGTTCGCGTGCGACCTCGCCAAGCCCGCCGCCAAGGACAAGCTTGCAGTGCTGGCTGCAAAGTTGGGAACAGTAGATATTGTCGTGGCAAATGCTGGCGTCGTTCCGCCATGGAAACGGATGCGCGCGCTGGACGGAGACGAATGGAGCCGTGTCATGGCAGTCAACGTTTGGGGCGTTGCGGCAACAATTGGCGCATTTGCCGAAGCGCTGGCGCGCTCGGATCATGCCTCGGTCGTCGCGATGGCCTCTATCAACGGGTATCGCGCGCACCCTGATCAGGTTCTCTACACGGCCTCGAAGCATGCCGTGATTGGAGTGATGCGCGCGGCCGCACTTGATCTTGGGCGCGACGGAACGCGCGTCAATGCACTTGCCCCCGGCGCTATCGCGACCAAGGCATTGTTGGGGCGAGTTTCTGCGCGTCACGCTGGTGGCGGTCAAAGTCCCGAGGAAGCGCTTTCGGCGCTGTCTGCTGAAACCGCACTCGGTCGTATGGCAACCGAGCAGGACGTCGCCAACGTTGCGCATTTCCTTGCGTCGGATGCCTCCGCCGGCATGACAGGATCAGTTTTCCCGGTTGAGGCAGGTCTTGTCTAGCGTGACGCCCAGCCGTTCTCGGCAAGGATGTCATGGCTGGCAAGGATGTCCCCATCGGGATCAGCGCCAGGTTGCAGAGCGTCGGTTATTATCTCAAGGACGGTCACACCCTGATAACCTATGTCATTCAAGGCCTTTGCCGTAGGCGCAGGATCGACGATGCCGCTGCCCAGACGCTCATGCTTGAATTCGTCGGGACCAGAATCCGAGATATGCACATTCTTTACGAGATCGCCAAGCATGCGAATTGCGTCGGCGGGGTCTTCCTGGATGAAGGCGCTGTTGCAGATGTCGAAGTTGATGCCGACCTCGGGTCCGATCAGCGCTGCAGTGTCTCGCATGTCTTGCGCAGTGGGCAGGTAGGTGAAAGGCACGTTCTCCAGAAGTATCTCAACGCCGGTTCCCTTAGCGTGGGCCACAAGCTTCTGTATGCCCTCGACAAACCAGTTCAGCATCCACTCGTGCGGTGGGTTGATCAGGCTGTTTATCGGGCCTGGAATAGCGACGACGTAGGGGCATGAGATCTCAGCGGCGAAGTCTATCGCTTCGCGATACCGGTCCAGCGTGTATTCGCGCATAAGCACATCGACGCCGTTGGGGTTGTTGTCGAGAAGGGGGTAACACAGAGATGAAACCTTCAGGCCCTCGCCGTTTAGCCAGTCCTTGTAGGCCTTGACCTGATCCGCGCTCAGCTCTCGCGGCCAGCAATGCGGTGGGAATATCATCAGCTCGAAGATATCATAGCCGAGTGTACGAAGATGTTTCATGGCGCCAAGGCCATCGTGCGAATATAGAAACGGGAATGTACTTGCTGCGACGTTGAGTTTTGTCATCTGAGAGGAAATCCTTTCCGCTTGTCAGTTTGCCACCAACATGTTCAGTTTACGCACAAAAGTTAATATATCGCACAGAACTACGATTCAAATGAAAATGAAAGGGCTTGAATGCCAAGCGCGCTTTTTTCGCCGTTCGATCTGAAGGGGCTGACGGTTCCCAACAGGATCACCGTGGCGCCGATGTGCCAATATGCTGCGTTGGACGGAGTGCCGCAGGACTGGCACCTCGTGCATTTGGGGCAATTCGCAATGTCAGGGGCGGGTCTGATATTCACCGAGGCAACAGGTGTGGAGCCCGATGGCCGCATTACTGACGGATGCACAGGACTTTACGACGATGCGACCGAAGCTGGATTTGCCCGCGTCGTGGACTTTATGAAATCAGCGGGCAATGCGGTCGTCGGCATCCAGCTTGGCCATTCAGGTCGCAAGGGCAACACCGTCGCGCCTTGGCAAGGCGGCGGCATGATCGAAGGGTCTGGTGGCTGGCAGCCGCAAGCCCCTTCGGCGGTGCCATATCTGCCCGGATGGCCGGCACCGGCTCCAATGACTGATAGCGATCTTGATCGCGTGAAATTAGCGTTCGTTGAAGCCGCTAAGCGAGCCGATCGCGCTGGCTTCGACATCGTAGAGCTTCACGCGGCTCACGGGTATCTTTTGCATCAATTCCTGTCGCCTATTACCAATACCCGCGACGACGTCTACGGCGGCAGCCTTGAAGGCCGGATGCGATATCCGCTTGAGGTGTTCAGTGCGATCCGGGCAGCATTTCCCGCTGAAAAACCTGTTATAGTTCGCCTATCGGTAACAGACTGGATTGAAGGCGGATGGGACCTGGATCAGTCCATCGAATTCTGTCGCGCGCTGAAAGAACTCGGTTGCGACATGATTGATGTCACCAGCGGTGGTCTGGACCAGCGGCAAAAAATTACAACTGGACCGGGGTATCAGGTAGGGATGTCCGAAAGTATCCGTCGCGAGACTGGTATGCCCACGATGGCTGTTGGTCAGATCACTGATCCAATTCAGGCAGAGACAATCCTAGCAACAGGTCAGGCGGACATGATCGCTTTGGCACGAGGCATGTTGTGGGATCCGCGATGGCCATGGCGGGCGGCAGTGGCGCTGGATGAAGAAATCGCACTTCCAGCCCAATATGCGCGCTGCAATCCGAAGCTCAGCTCCACACCCTTTGTCAGGAGGAGATAGCCAATGGCAGATCTTGGTGGAAAGACAGTGGTTATTACCGGCGCGTCGAAGGGCATCGGGGCCGCCATCACAGAAGTCATGATCGAGGCTGGTGCGACTGTTATCGCGCATTATGGTGGCGACCGTGCCGGGGCCGAGGTCGCCACCTCACGGGCGAAACGAGGTCAGGCGACACTTTTGTCGGCTGATTTTTCGGATATGGGTGCGGTGGATGACTTTTGGGCGCAGGCGCACGCAGCGGCCGGTGGTCGGATCGATGTTCTGGTCAACAATGCCGGCATTATGCGTCAGTCGGGTGGCATTCTCGACCCGATTGAGGATTGGGATGCAATCTGGTCCGAGGCCATGGCGGTGAACCTGCATGCGCCTGCGCGCTTGCTACGTCACGCTGTCTCGACGTGGCTGAACGCGGGCGAGCAGGGGGCGATAATCGGCATCGGAAGCTGGGTCACGACACGAGGCACCTCGAACCCCGGTGCTATCGCCTATGCCGCCTCTAAGGCCGCAATTGCGGCAGCCACAAAGACAGTGGCCCGAAACTATGCGGATCGTGGTATCCTAGCCTATGTTATCGCGCCCGGTGTTGTGCGCACGCAAATGTCAGTCGACAGCGCTGCATTGACGGGCGGCGAAGCTGCGGTGACCGCAACCTTGCCCATGGGTGAATGGGTGCCTCCGTCCGATATCGCAGAGCTGGCGGCATTTCTTGCCGAAGGCCGCGCCCGGCACCTGACCGGTGCCACTATCGATGTGAACGGCGCGGCCTACATTAGATGAGCCTACTCGGCAGCGACGGACTTTGTCTCGATCGTATCGACGATCCGATCCAGCTCCTCCATCAAAGGAACCATCTTTGCAATCCGCTCGCGTCCCTCAGCACCAAGGCTTTCGAACGTGGTGATCGGCGCGCGCACGTCCCCCACAGGGTGACCCGCAGCCGCCGCCAGCGCCTTGGAATAGCATTGGTGCCCATAAAGCGGATGCCCAGCCGTAATGATCGTGTCGAACTGCGCGATAATGTTCTGTACCGTCTGAACGTCGTCCCAACGGCCTTGTTCGGCCCATTCAACAAATTTGACCGTCGCTCGCGGAATGTAATTGCCGTAAGGGTTCACATACCCCTTGGCGCCCATTTTGTAGCTTTCAAGCACGCGTTGCCCCGCCCACGGATTCATCTGCCCATCGCTTGCCAGGATGATATCATGAATACGTTCAATGCGCTGCGAGGCTTCCTTGATGTATCGGATTTGCTCAAAGCTTTTGGCCAATCGTCCAACAAGAGCGGCTGGCATGTCCACGTTCGAGGTGAAGGGGTTGTTGTACAGCATGATCTGCAAGTTGCAGGCCTCGCAGATCGCACGGTAATAGTTGAAAATCTCATCCTCGGTCGGTGTGTAATAGTAAGGCGGAATGATCATCAGGCCATCAGCGCCCAGATCCTCTGCCTCCTTAGAATAGCGTACAGCGTTTGGGGTATAGGCGTTCATCGTGCCCACCCAGACAACCATGCGACCGTTCACATAATCGACCGTCTTCTTGACGAAAGCCGATCTCTCGGCGTCGGTGATCGTCAGGAATTCGCCCGTGGTGCCAAGGATGACAACACCAGGCACGTCGTTTGCGACCTGCCAGTCGAGGAAGCCCTCCCAAGCCTCGAAGTCGATCTCGGCGCCGCCCGGCGTGAAGGGCGTTACGGTGACTGTGTGACTTCCCGAATAGGTCGGTTTCATGGAGCTGTCCTCGAATTTGGCGCGGGCGCATGACCCGGGCGGATGTCTTGGTGATTGGTGGCGGTATCGCTGGTCTTATGACGGCGTGGTATCTGGCGCGCGAGGGCACGAAGGTGACTCTTCTCGAAGCGGGAGAACTTGGTGCGCAGGCGTCGGGCGCCAATGCAGGGTCGTTGCATCTGCAAATTCAGTACCCGGAATTCGTCAAGTACGGAGAGGAATGGGCGCGCTCTTATGCGCCGACTCTTCGGTTCTTGCAGGCGTCGATCGGGATGTGGACGGATTTGGGCGACGCCTTGGGCGAGGACCTGAATGTGAAGCTGGGTGGCGGAATCGTGGTTGCGCGCACGTCGGAGCAAATGCGCTTCATCGAGGCCAAAGCAGCAATTGAAGCCAGTGTTGGGATCGACACTTCTATCCTTGATCGCGAGTCCCTGCGTCGCGTTGCACCTTACCTCTCGGACAGAGCCATTGGCGGCGGGTTCTGTGCGGGTGAAGGGAAAGCAAACCCTCTGCGCGCGACGCCCGCGATGGCAGCTGCTGCGCAAAAGGCCGGTGCTGAGATCCTTTGCGGCGTTACGGTTCGCGGCATCACCGGGCGGGCTGGGGCGTTTGAAGTGCACACGTCGCAGGGTCCGTATCTCGCCGACAGGATTGTCAATGCAGCCGGTGCGAATGCCGCCAAAGTTGCGGCAATGGTCAACATGAAAATCGACCTCGGCGGCTTTCCCCTTCAGGTCACGGTGACCGAGCCCGTGGCCCCCTTGATCCCACACCTGATCTATTCCGCCGCCGGAAAGCTGTCGTTGAAGCAGGCGGCAAACGGAGGGTGCATCATTGGCGGGGGATGGGCGGCGCAAATACGGCCAGACGGTGGTCTTTCCACTAACCCCGCGAACTTTGCGGGCAACATGGCCATGGCGGCTGGAGTGGTACCAAATCTTGGGCAAGCGCGCACGTTGCGTAGCTGGACTGCATGGGTCAACGGCACCGTCGACTGGCGTCCCATCATCGGCGAGGCGCCGCAGATGCCTGGATTCTATCTGGCGCTGTTTCCGTGGGTCGGCTTCAGCGCTGGCCCCATGACAGCGCGCGTCATTGCAGACACGGTAATGGGGCGACCACCAGAATTTGATTTGGCCGGAATATCTGTCCTTGCCGACTGACGCATGCACCTGCATGGCTCAGGCGGCACCATTGGCTTTGTCTTGAAGCCCGCTCTTTCGAACGTGGGCCCTCCAGGTCATTGCCCATTTGGCCGGGTCTTCAAAGACATCGCCCTTCACTTGTGCGATGGCCTGATTGTGCGGCGCGGTCTTCACCAGCTCGGGATTGGTGCGCGCCTCCTCCGCGATCTGAGCGATAACGCCGATCCACGTATCAATGTCTTCTTTTGACCACAGCTCGCCTGCTTCCGGGGTGAAGGGTTCAGCCACAATCCATGGCTCATGGCTCATCCAGTAGGGGTCGATACCGTAGTCAGCCATCCGGTTGGCGAAATCAACCGTGGTAACGCCGGTCGCCTCAGTCAGGGGACCAAGAGACCAGCGCGTCATTTCCATCCGCCACAGATCGATTGAGGGATTAGAGATTTCCAGCCCCGGAATCTCCGCCAGCTTTTTGTCCATATAGTTGTTGGCAACGACCGAGATGTCCGAAGCGAGCTGAATACCTTCGGCCCCCATGGACCGCGCCCAAGCATAAGCTTTTACGACCTGAGGAACATTCCCCCAGAACTCGCGGACCTTGCCGCAAGATTTTGGACGGTCCTCGTCAAGCACATAAAGCGCACCGTCCTGCACGATTACAGGGCAGGGCAAATAGGGGGCTAACTCGTCCGTACATCCATAGGCGCCGACAGCAGGTCCACCGCCCGCTTTGGGAGCGCCGAAAGTCTTGTGTAGCATGAACATACATGCGTCAAAGCCAAGCTCACGCGCTGAAAGCTTACCCATGACCCCATTAAAGTTGGCGTGATCGTAAAAGCAAAGTGCACCTGCCTTTTTTGCCACCTTAACCCACTCTTTGATCTCGGGGTTGTAGATGCCCATGTCGTCGGGGTTGTTGAGCATGATCAGCGCGGTCTTGTCGCTGACCGCTGCCTTTAGTGCCTCAAGTGACGGATAGCCGTTCTCCTCCAAAGGCAGGTTCACCACCTTGAAGCCCGCAGCCGCCGCAGTGGCCGGGTTGCACGGATGCGATTGTGCTGAGGTAACCATTTCCGTCCGCTGGCCAAGCATCCCGCGATCTTGCCAATAGGCACGCGCAACAGCGGTCATCGTATAGGCTGCGTCGGCCCCTCCACCTGCCTGAAAGATGAATTGATCCATCCCCGAAAGACTGCGGAGCATACAATCGAAGTCGTGGATGATTTCAAGCACACCTTGCAGGGTGTCGGGATGTTGGTAGGGGTGAAGTTCAGCCACTTCGGGCCGAAGTGTCGCGTATTCAGCTGTCTTAGAGTTGTACTTCATGGTGCAGGTGCCAAAAAGGCTGATGCCCATCATGCCAAGCGTCATCTGGCTGAGATGAAGATAGTGTCTTTGTGCCTCGAACTCCGTTATTTCGGGCAGTTCGGCGCGATCCTTGCGCACCATGGCATGGGGGATAAGGTCAGTGCCGACGGCCTTTGTCACCTCGTCCTCGGGGGCGGGAAATAACTGACCACGTGCGCCCGGGCGACCCATCTCCATGACCACTGGCTCGTTCCATTTGGCGGCGTGAAACTCGGGGATTCGGGTCATTTCAGGACCTCCTTGAGCGTATGGACCAATGCGCGGATATCGGCGGCGGTGTGGACTTCGGTCACGCAGTAAAGTGCCGACTGACCAAGCCCGTTCTCTTCATCCGAGATATCTTTGCCGCCGAAGATACCGCGCGCACGAAGTGCATCATTCACGTCCGCAACCGTGCGGCCTGTGTCGTCGAAGTTTACGACGAACTCCTTGAAGGTCGTGTCGGGCCAGACGATTTTAATCCCCGGGACCTCGGACAGAAGCTTTGCTGCATAGCGGGCGCGACTTACTATCAGAGTTCCCAGTTCGCGAAATCCCTCGGGACCCAGAAGGCTCATGTAGACCGCGCCAGCGATCGCCCAAAGATATGTCGAGTTGCCCGTCCAGTCTTTGCCGTCTTCGCGAGAGCCGTAAGAGTTCTGGTGCGGACAGGCGAGGCCGAAACCCATTTCGCCCTCCTTCAGCGTCTCGGCAATCGAAACAAGAAAGCCGTTGTATTCCAGTACGTATTTCGCTTCGTCGCGTGACGCGATGAACCCGCCCACGCCGCCGCCACACTGCATATGGACACCCAAGGGCTGTACTGGCCCGGTCACAATGTCGGCCCCGTAATCGCCCGGTGCCGTAATCACGCCCAAGGACACGGGATCGATGCCGACAATGGTTTCGGCTCCCGCTGCGCGGGCCAGCCGTGCGATCTCGGCGGCTTCAGACTCGATTGTGCCCAAATAGGACGGGTTCTCAAAATAGACTGCTGCCACGCCGTCGCCGAGCTTCGATTTTAGATCGTCTAAGTCCATTCGGCCGTTTGTCGAATGCACATCGACCATGACAACCTCGATGTGACTTTCCATTGCCGTCGGTTGGCAATACGTGCGCAGGACCGATAGGCGCTCGGGGTCAGAAAGCTGCGAAACCAGCACTTTATTGCGCCCGGTAATCCGTTGCGCCATCCGCACGGCATGGCCGTTGGCACAGCCCCACGAATAGACCGGCAGTTGAACAACATCGAGGTTCAAAAGAGCACCAAGTTGCGACGAGAACTCGAACCAGGCCTGATTGCGTCCGTGATCCGACTGATAGCTGCCCCAGACGTTGGTCGCGAACTCGGTCCTGCCCACGATCTCGTCAACGATGGCGGGGACATGGTGCTGCCAGACGCCGGCGCCGAGAAAGCTGAGGTTTGCCTCACAATCCTCATTTTTCTTCAGCTTACTCAGAAGGTCACGCTTTAACTCGATTTCGGATGACAAAGCGGGTGGAAAGTTCAGCGGTGTGGTGCGGAAGTGGTCCTCGGGTATCTGCTCAAAAAGCTCCCTTGCAGAATCTGCCCCAATTTCGTCCAACATCGCTTGAAGTGCTCCGGGGGCCGCGTTGGCCATCCAAGGATGCGCTCGCATTTCTTCAGTCATTCCAAGGCTCCCTACATATTTGCACAAATGTTCGCATATCGCACAACGCTTATCAACACGAAGTGACGCGCATCATCATCTCACGAGCCGCGCCTGTTCTAACACGAATAAAACCACCCAGTTCTGCGTCAAGCTCGAGATCTCCGGTGTCCACAAAAAGACAAGGCTGCGCCAATGCCGCAAGTTTTTCTTCCGTGGCCAAGATGATTAAGCCGCCGCGGCCAGCGCGACGGATTATGTTGGCATCAATCTGCTGGTTGCCACGCCCCAGCAGGAAGCCCTGCTGGCCCGTCACACCAAGGACAATCCCGACCGGCCGGTCTTGTGCCAGCCTATTTAGCCCAAGTGCGTCCGTGTCTTGTGCGACCATTTCACCGTTCAGCAGCGCATCGACGCCCAGTGTTGTGGGCCTGTGCCCGGTCGCCGTCATTACGGCCCCAGCACTTGTGCCGGGGCCAATCACGTAGAGCGTTTCTGCCGTCATATCCCGCACGACGCCCGCAGCGGCCGCCGCCAAAGCGCTGGCGGAGTTCATGCGCGGCCCACCCTTGGCAGCCTGCATCAGAGTGCGCGAGACGGGAGTGCGCGCGAGCCCATAAAGCCGTGGAGCAATCACGCCCGCGCGCAACCCGGCTTCATCGATGTCCATGATCTCGGCTTCATTTTGCCACTCGATTCGATCCTGATTGCTCAGCAGATCGGCCATCATCGAACCCGTCGCGCTTGGCGTAACTGCGAAGACGCCTGAATGCATCTTGACCCCGCAAGGAATGCCAAGGATGGCCGCGCCTTCGGGAATGACAGACATCACATCTCGCGCGGTCCCGTCGCCGCCCGCAAAAACAATGACATCAACCGGTGGCAAATCCAGAACTGCCTGCTGCGTGTCGTACCCAGCGCCGGTCAGGCTCCGTTGCCGAGAAAGGCGAAGATCCAACGGCAACCCCATTGCCCAATCCGCACCAAGACGACCGGGCGCAATGAACAGCGTCGCTTTTGGAACGCGCCTGGTGAGCAATTCCAGTGCCGTCCGGGTTCGCAAGCCTGCCTGCGGAGTTGCCCCCCGCCGAAGGGCCTCAGCCACTGTGTCAGGTCCGTCAGTCCCTTTCAGACCCACAGCACCGCCCAGGCCAGAATTCGGATTCACGATAAGTCCAATGCGCATCTATTGATCTTTAGCGGGTTGAAGGCATCCTCAATATGCGCACACAAGTTCGGAAATGGGAAAGTGATATTATGGAAGTGCCAGACCAAACCACTTTGGGACGCATACCAATCCGTCGACTGATCACCGGCTTATGGCAAATGGCCGATCAGGAAAGGGATGGTAAGCCATTCGACCTTGATAAGGCGGCAGAGGATTTGCTGGCCTATGCGAGGGCGGGTTTCGATACCTTTGATATGGCCGATCACTACGGCAATGCCGAAGTCGTCGCAGGGATGGTGCACAAGGAGATGCGCGACGCCGGTGAGGCACCTCCGACAATCCTGACAAAATGGTGTCCCGAACCAGGCGCAATGACCGCCGGAGTGGTTCGCGAGGGTGTCGAGACCGCGCTGGCGCGGCTGAAGGTCGAAAGCATCGACGTGATGCAGCTTCATTGGTGGTTGTATACCTCGCCGGAGTATTTGGATGCGATGGAGCACCTGATGCGTTTGCGGGAAGAAGGTCTAATTCGTGAAATCGGCCTGACAAATTTCGACGCCGCACACCTGAAGATGCTTATCTCGAACGGCATCGAGATTGCCTCCAATCAAGTGTGCTTTTCTTTGCTTGATCGCCGTGCCGTGCGCGAGTTGTCCGCAGTTGCTCGCAAGCATGACGTGGCAATTTTGGCTTTTGGCACCCTCGCCGGTGGGTTTCTGTCATCCCGATGGTCGGGCAGCGACGAACCCGTCGAAATCGAGGACTGGAGCCGAATGAAGTACAAGCGGTTCATAGACGCAGCAGGGGGCTGGCCGGTCTATCAGGACCTACTGGAAACACTCGGCGAAGTTGCTGAAAAGCACGGTGTTTCGATTTCGAACGTGGCTTCCGCTTGGGTTCTGGATCACGCTGCGGTGCGTGCGACGATTATCGGCGCGCGGCTGGGAGAGACCCAACATCGCAGCGACAATCTCAGGGCACTTGGATTGACGTTCGATGATGAGGATCGCGCGTCCATTGATGTCGCCATAAACAACCTGGCCGACATCCCCGGCGACTGCGGCGACGAATACCGCAAGCCGCCTTTTCTGACCGCCTCTGGCGATCTCAGCCACCATCTGAATGCGTTGCCCCCAGTCTTCCCCGTGATCGAGGTGCCAGGGCCCGCCAAACGCACACGCGCAGTCAGCGGGTCTGTCTGGGAGACGAAGGCAGGGTTCTCGCGCGCCGTTCGGGATGGTCGGCATATCGCGGTCAGCGGCACGACTGCGACGACGCCGAGTGGCGATCCGGTTTGCCCGGGCGATGCGGAAGGGCAGACGATTTATATCCTCGACAAGATCCTCGGAGCCGTAGAAAGCTTGGGAGGCGACATCACCGATGTCATCCGAACCCGAATTTACCTGCGCAATTCCTCGGACTGGGAAGTCGTTTCGGCTGTGCACGCTCATGTCTTCGCTGACGTGCTGCCCGCGAACACGTTATTTGGAGGTGTTGACCTTATCGGACCCTATGAGGTTGAAATTGAGGCCGACGCGATTGTCGTGCGACAATAGGCTGTGGGGTTCTCTGATCATAGACGTGCACGCAGGTGTATTGTCCCGGAGAAACAACCGGCAAACCCAGCAGCCTCCGGAAATTCCGGTTAACCAGGGGCTCACAGGGGCGGTATCGCTTTTTGAATGCAACAATGGCGAACCCATTAGCAGGGTGCATCGTACATCACGAAAAAGCGCTCGTTCTTCTATGCATCAAACAGCGCCAGAATACTTCACCTGCGGCGGCTGATTGATTTATCAGTTGCGCCCGTTGTGGAAAACCCACTGAAATTGATCAGACGTGCGTCAAGATGGTGGATCGAATTTCGCGAACTTAGCAAGTTCATGAACAGGATTGACACCCGAGGGGTTCTCGCTGAACTTGGTCTCGCACAATAGTTCGTTTTGCGCACAATTCGGGCGATAGAACCGAACAGCTGTCTGAACAGGGCCCGCAACGGGTCGATCCAAACGGGAGAAATAAGAATGCTCAAGAGACAATTCATTGCAGGCGTGGCTGGTCTAGCCCTTGCCGCTTTCGCGGCAACAGGTGTCCAGGCGAAGAGCCTCGACGACATCCTTTCGGACGGCGTAATTCGAATCGGGATTAACCCGAATTTCCCCAACATGAGCACACGAAACGACGCGGGCGAATGGGAAGGCTTCGATATCGACGTTGGCAATGCACTCGCCGGGGCGATCGGAGTTGAAGTGGAGTGGGTCCCAACGGAAACGCCGCAGCGCGTGCCTTTTCTTGTATCGGATCGCATCGATATCTCACTTGGTGCCCTGACACGTAACACCGAACGCGCGAAGCTGATTGACTACACCGTGCCGCTTCACACCGAAGTTCTTGCCGTTCTCACGACCGACAAAACCGAAGGCGACAGCTGGGAAGATTTCAACAAAAGCGACGTAACTCTGGCCAACATGCGCGGAAACTGGACCGTTGACTGGATCGGTGAGAACATGCCGGACGCCAATCTAGAGCTTGTCGACACGCTGGCTGATACTGTGCGTCTCGTAGGCCAAGGTCGCGCTGACGCGATCGTTGAAAACATCGACTTCTTTATGGCGTTTACAGCGAACTACCCCGATGTAAATTGGCGCGTTGTCGAGAACCCGATCTTCGTGGCGTATTGCGCCATCGGTGTGTCTCAGGGCAACGAGAACCTGACAGAGGTTTTGAACATCGCGCTTTATAATTTGCATTCATCAGGCATGATCAACGAAACATGGGAGAAGTTCTACGGCGCGCCTATGCTGCGCAAAGTTGAACCCGTACCGTTCTTCTGATCACATAGAAATCTGAGCGCCCCGCAGCCCACACTGGAGTGCGGGGCGCTCTGACAATGATCCCCATATGAATTACCGTTTTCAGTTCGGCGTCGTCTGGGAAAATTTCCCGCAACTGCTTGAAGGTGCGTGGCTAACGTTCCAGCTTGGTGTCTTCGCTTTTGCAGGCGGCGCAATCGCCGGACTTTTGGGGGCGGCCATCAAGACATATGGTCCCTGGCCCTTGCGCTTGCTGGTCGACACCTATGTCGTTTTCATCACGAACACGCCGGCGTTGATCCAAATTTACTTCCTCTATTTTGGCTTACCAGAGGTGGGATTACGCTGGTCGAACGAGGCGTGCCTTCTCATTGGATTAACATTGAATGCCGGCGCCTATCTCACACTGATCCTGCGCGCAGGCTTCATAAGTGTTCGGGTGACAGAGATTGAGGCGGGCCAGACGCTGGGCATGTCACTGATCCAACAGATCCGCTACATCGTCATGCCACATATAGCGAAGTCGATCTACCCAGCTCTCGCTAACTTTTTCATCGTTGTCCTTGTTATGGGCACCTCCGTAGGCGCGCTGATAGGTGTGGACGAGCTTACAGGGCAGGCGATTAACCTTTCATCCGTCAACTACCGCTGGCTAGAATACTTCACCGTCGTGGCGGGCATGTATGTCGTACTGACGTTCATCGCGTCGATTGGACTGGCATTGCTTGGCCGATGGGTATTCCGCGTTAAAGCGAGGATCTTCTGATGGAGCGCATACTCGAACAGGCACCACGCTTCTTCTCTGGACCAAACCTAACGCTGCTTTTTGAGTCGGCGATGCTGACGCTTGGAATGACACTGGCGGGTTGCCTCATCGGCTTCGGGCTTGCGTTCGTCCTTGTGTTTCTGCGCCAGACGCCCGGCCTTTGGGCGCTGCCGCTTCGTCTTGTCTGTATCACCTATGTAGAAGTCTTCCGCCGGATCCCGTTTATCGTCGTCATCTACCTCGTCCTCTTCTTCATCCAGACAGTGACGCCTGACGCATCCCTCTTCACAATCGCTGTAATCGCCATCTGTCTATATGCGGTTGCTTATACCGCCGACATCATACGCGGAGGGTTGGAAAGCGTGCCCGCGACACAGGTTGAAGCTGCTCAGGCGATGAACCTCTCGCGGCTACAGACAAACTTGCGCATTGTCCTGCCACAAGCCTGGCCAGTCATTGTTCCGCCCGCAATCGCGTTTGCCGTCAGCTTCATCAAAGACACGGCACTTGTCAGCCAGGTTGGCGTTTTCGAGCTGACGTTTCGTGGCAAGGAGCTGAATAATCAGGGTTATTCTGGTATTCTTGTCTTCGGCACTATCGCCTTTGCTACTTCCTTCTATCTTTCCCGCTCAGTCTTCTGGGCCAACACTTGGAGAAACGCCTTGCCACACCTCGCGGTGAGCGACGTACGCGCAAAATACGGCAGCCTTGAGGTCCTGAAGGGCATCAGCTTTTCGATCGAAAAAGGTGAGATCGTCGCCCTGGTCGGCCCGTCAGGGTCGGGCAAGTCAACCGTTCTTCGGGCCTTGATGGGTCTGACGCCTATCACGGGCGGTGACGTTGATTTGGCGGGTGAGCGCCTGAATTATTCGTCGTCGCGTGAAGTGCGCGCGGCCCGTGACCGGATGGCCATCGTATTTCAGCAGTACAACTTGTTTCAAAACATGACTGTCATGCAAAACCTCACGCTGGCTCCCCTCAAGATCAAGCGCTGGGACCGGGCCGAGGTAGAGGCCGAGGCGCGGCGCCTTTTGGGGCTCGTTGGATTGTCTGACAAGATCGACGCTTATTCCGACCAGCTTTCAGGGGGACAGCAGCAGCGCGTGGCGTTGGCCCGCGCTCTTGCTTTAAAGCCTCAGATATTGCTTTTGGATGAGGTCACTTCAGCCCTTGATCCCGAACTTGTTGGCGAGGTCCTGGATGCGATACGGAAACTGGCCGCCGAGGGCATGACGATGGTCATTGTCAGTCATGAAATGGGGTTTGTTCGCGAGGTTGCCGACAAGGTCGTCTTCATGGACGCAGGTCAAATCATCGAGGCCGGCACACCTGCCGAGCTTTTCGACACACCCAAGACCGACCGCGCCCAAAACTTTTTCTCGAATATTCTTCGCCACTAGGGGCTGCCAAACATGATCGATTTTTTCTTCAACGCGGCCCCCAATCCCCTAAAAGTGGGTCTCTTTCTTGAAGAGAGTGGATTGGAGTATCGGGCGATCCCAATCGATACCAAACTTGGTCAGCAGCATACAGACGGATACCGTGCTATTAATCCGAATTCGAAAGTTCCTGCCATTGACGACGACGGCACGGTTGTATTCGACAGCAACGCAATACTTCTCTACCTAGCTGAAAAGACAGGAAAGTTTCTACCGCCCGCCGATGAACGCGGCGCACTTTTGTCGTGGTTGATGTTTGTTGCAAGCGGAGTGGGCCCATATTCCGGTCAGGCCGTGCACTTTCGAAACTTTGCCCCCGAGAAGATCCCTTACGCAATAAAGCGCTATGATTTTGAAGCGCGGCGACACTGGCAGATTGTTGAGGATCGACTGAGCCATGGCCCATACATGATGGGTAAGGCTTATACGATTGTCGATATGGCGGTCTGGGGATGGGCGGGACGCATACCCTTCATGCTTTCAGACGAGGCCGCGATGGACGCCTATCCGAACTTAACGCGGCTTGTTGCCGAACTCGATGCTCGTCCCGCGGCAGTGCGTGCTCTCGCGCTTAAAGACGCGCACATCTTCAAAGCTGATTTCGACGAAGAAGCCATGCGCAACCTCTACCCGCAAATCTTTGCTTCGGACCCGGACTAAATGGCGACCGGGTCCGATGTCAGAACGGCCATCGTTACCGGTGCAGCATCGGGAATTGGTCGGCGCGTCGCAGAAACATTTGCAGAAGAAGGCTATGCGGTGCTTTGTGCAGATCTTGCCGGCAGTGAAGTCGCGGCGCTGGCGGACGAGTTGTCAAAAGCAGGACTGTTGGCGCAATCCCTGACGGTCGACGTGTCGGATGAAGCACAGATGAAGTCTATGGCCGAGGCCGCTATACAGTGGACGGGGCGGATCGACGCGGTCGCCGCGAACGCAGGCATCATGGTGGAAGGTGACGCTCTATCGTTATCGCTTGAGGACTGGAACCGGGTTATGGCGGTCAACGCCACCGGCGCATTCCTTACCGCGCGTGCGACCCTGCCGCACCTAATCGATGCTGGCGGCACGCTTGTCTTTACCGCTTCGACGGTTGGGCTTGTAGGGATGCGAGGTGTCGCGGGATATTCGGCGTCGAAGGGTGCCGTCGTGGCTCTGACGCGTCAACTTGCCGCCGATTACGCCGAGAGCGGTGTGCGCGTAAATGCCGTCGCACCGGGGGCTGTCAAAACGCCACTGTCAGAATCGCAGTTTCGCGCCCGCGCCCGCGATGATGCCCATTTCGAGGAATTGATGCAGGCGGTAATCGCCCGATACCCGATCGGCCGCTTTGGGACCACGGATGACGTGGCGCGAACGATCGCGTTTCTGGCGTCACCGGCGTCGGGTTGGATCACGGGCCAGATCATTCCAGTCGATGGCGGCCTTTTGGAGATACGCTGATGGCTGGCTGTCCTGGCGAAGCAAGCCAAAAGAGGGAGGCTTCAAGGGAAATTTCATTGAGCCGAGCGTCATCAAAGCCTTCGCCGATATAGCGTCTTGTCGTGAGGATAAGCCGTTCGGCGTCCAAACTGGCCAGGTGCGCTCAGATCCGCTGCTATGTAGCTTTGATCTACCAAATGAAGGTCCAACCCAAACCGTTTCACTGTTCCAGCATAGTGGAAACACGGGCTTCTTGTTCGCTCGATTGGATCGATCGGCATTGTCAGGGCTATTAACCTTGAGGCGGGCAGGGCGGTTTCGTAGCGTCCGACGATGACAAATACCAACCCTTTCCGCTATTTCAGGACCTCGCCAGAGATCCTCCGCCTGGCGGATATGATGTACGTCCGCTTCCCGCTGCCACTTCGCAATGTTGGAGGCCTTCTGTACGAACACTGCATCGACGTGAGTTACGAGTCCGTGCAGTTCGGATGGCATCGCTTTGGCCCGATTTTCGCTGCTGAAATCCGCAGGAACCGCGTCCAGCAGATGCGCCTACTCCAATTGGCAGTGGCACCT
>Ga0075467_10000039_pt1 | contig 76073 bp, 71 predicted proteins | sample DEB08_DNA_9_FD_75067 | JGI IMG/M metagenome (GOLD analysis project Ga0075467, IMG submission 75067) | Aqueous microbial communities from the Delaware River and Bay under freshwater to marine salinity gradient to study organic matter... | ecosystem: Environmental > Aquatic > Marine > Coastal ... | reverse complement strand
CAATACGCTCATATTGAACACGGGTGATATAAGTCCAAACCATTGCGATCTCTTTCGAATCTTTGACAATCCGAATGAATCACAGATGACTGATATCACTCAATTAGTTTCGGGTTGGACACTCAGGTAATATTGATTTATCCAAATATAGTGAGACTACTTTTTCAGCACTAGATAGTTTTCTTATAACTGAAACTTTTCAGGTTAATCCATTAATGATGTCGGGTGCCCCCGCCGATTGGCTAAGGTTGCATAGGATGACCTTTTTTGGGTTCGATTTTTATTGCGAATGTAAGAGGCTTCCGAATTAGAAAGCTTTATTCAAATTTAGTCATCCTCGGGCTTGTCCCGAGGAATCAGATAGATACAAATACACATAGAATGCTGTGTCCTCGGGACAAGCCCGAGGATGACTAGTTGAGCGGACCAAGGATGACTAATTAGAGATTTGATGAATTTAAGGAACCAACATGACCAATGAATTCCCGCCTGAAAAAAACCTTCCTTCTGGCTACAAACCTAAGAAAGTTTGGAAGTGGAAAAAGGGTAATGGCGGACGCTTTGCCAATATCAACCGCCCGATTTCTGGCGCTACATCTAAAAAAGATTTGCCCGTTGGCAAGCATCCCCTGCAGCTGTATTCGCTGGCAACGCCCAATGGCGTAAAAGTCACGATCATGCTGGAGGAGCTGCTGGCGCTTGGACATAAGGGCGCTGAATATGATGCCTGGTTGGTGAATATAGGGACGGGCGATCAATTCACCTCCGGCTTTGTGGGCGCTAATCCGAATTCGAAAATTCCAGCGCTAATGGATCATTCCGCAAAAGGTAAAAAGAAAAAGCCTCAGCGGGTTTTTGAATCTGCCTCGATCCTTTTATATCTGGCCGAGAAATTTGGGGCGTTCCTTCCCAAAGACCCAGCCGCGCGCACGGAAGCCATGAACTGGCTTTTCTGGCAGATGGGGTCCGCGCCTTATCTCGGTGGTGGTTTTGGTCATTTTTATGCCTATGCGCCGATGAAAATTGAATATGCGATTGATCGCTTTTCCATGGAAATCAAACGCCAGATGGATGTGTTGGATCAGCATCTTGCCAAGAATAAATATATGGCCGGCAAGGAATACTCGATTGCTGATATCGCCATCTGGCCTTGGTATGGCCTTCTAGCTCAAGGCAAGATTTACAATGATTCGGGAGCCTATCTGGAGGTTGACGGGTACAAAAATGTGCAACGCTGGCAGAAGCTGATCGCCAAACGTAAAGCCGTTAAGCGCGGGCGCATGGTCAATCGTGCGTTTGGTGATCCTACGGAGCAGTTGCGTGAACGTCATGATGCGGGTGATTTCAAAACCAAGACGCAGGATAAATTGGATGCTTTGGCTGCAAAAGAAAAAGCAGCGCCAAAGAAAGCAGCAAAGAAATCTGCGTCTAAGAAGAAAACAGTGAAAAAGACTGTAAAAAAAGCGGCGAAGAAGAAGTGATGCTTATTCGTATTTTTGAAAAACAACTCCTCGGGTTTTGCCCGGGGATGGTGCGCGGGGGATATCACCATGGCACTGCCTGAAATGACAAAGCATAAGGGGTTTCCCTCTGGCATGCCGGGAACAGGTTTCCAATTTACCCTTCGCCGGGCGAACCCAAAAGGTGCAACGAAGATCATCGAGCGCAAGCGTTATCCAGATCGCGCTGCACCAGACCGGATGGCCGATGCTGCATTTTTACACTCGCTTTGGCATCATTTTGGCGATGAGCCGTTTGAGCGTGGCAATCTCGATGCGGGGCGTATTTCATGGCTGTTTAACCGTGAGTTGGTTCGAGCAGAAAACCCCTTTGATCCGGAAAGTTATCAGGCAATGCTTGCGATTGATGAGCGGGTGGCACGACAGTCCATGCCTGAAGCATTTGAGGATGTTTTTGAGATATAGAGGCATTGATCGAGATCATGGCGCATTATGTTCAAAGGTGTGAAGATTGAGCGTTTGCAAGATGGTTCAGATTGGAGGGTTTGGGCAATGGATCAGAAAAAATCTGATAAGCCTGAAAACGGCTATAAAATTCCGCCTAAGAAAATGACTGATGAAAAACGCCGGGAGTTGGAAGCGCAGCACTGGTCGTGGATAAAATATATCGTGATTTGCGCTTTTGTTGGCGGGGCAATTGGTGTGATTACTGTTTGGTTGATCCTGACCTTTGACATTGGCGAATTGGGGGGCATGGTTGCCCGTTCCAGTCACCGATTGGCGGTTACGGCGCTTTTGGCGGCCGGGTTCGCATCCACCTTTGGTATGATCGCCATGGGCGTAGGGATTATGATACGGTCTGGCATGACCGGGGAGAAGGACAAGTAATGTTCAAGAAAATACTGATTGCCAATCGCGGTGAAATCGCCTGTCGCGTCATCAAGACTGCGCGCAAAATGGGGATCAAAACGGTCGCGGTTTATTCCGATGCGGACCGTGAAGCCTTGCATGTGAAGATGGCCGATGAGGCCATTCATATTGGCCCGCCAGCTGCTTCTGAATCTTATATCGTCATCGACAAGATCATGGCTGCCATTAAGCAAAGCGGCGCTGAGGCTGTTCATCCCGGTTATGGTTTTCTGTCCGAAAACTCGAAATTCGCTCAAGCTTTGCAAAAAGCTAACGTGGCCTTCATTGGTCCGCCAGTAGGCGCGATTGAAGCCATGGGTGACAAGATAACCTCAAAAAAATTGGCGCAGGAAGCGGGTGTTTCAACTGTGCCCGGTCATATGGGCCTGATTGCCGATGCTGATGAAGCGATAAAGATTTCCAAGGAAATCGGTTATCCGGTTATGATTAAGGCATCTGCTGGCGGTGGCGGCAAGGGTATGCGCATTGCCCATAATGACAAGGAAGCGCGCGAAGGTTTTCAGTCGTCAAAGAATGAAGCGAAAAACTCCTTTGGTGATGATCGAATTTTCATCGAAAAATTTGTGACGCAGCCACGCCATATTGAAATTCAGGTGCTGGGTGATAGCCATGGCAATTGTATCTATTTGGGCGAACGGGAATGTTCGATCCAGCGACGAAACCAGAAAGTGATTGAGGAGGCGCCATCTTCTTTTCTGGATGAAAAAACTCGCAAGGCAATGGGTGAGCAAGCGGTTGCTCTGGCCAAAGCGGTCGATTATTCGTCTGCAGGAACAGTCGAGTTTATTGTCGATGGTGACCGGAATTTTTATTTCCTAGAAATGAATACCCGCTTGCAAGTGGAGCATCCGGTAACGGAGTTGATCACGGGCATTGATCTTGTGGAGCAGATGATCCGTGTGGCCTATGGTGAAAAACTTTCGATCAAGCAAAGCGATATAAAGCTCAATGGCTGGGCGATTGAGTCGCGGTTATATGCGGAGGACCCATACCGCAACTTCCTTCCATCGATTGGCCGCTTGGTTCGCTATCGCCCGCCGCAAGAAGGTGAGACGGAAGCAGGTACAATCATTCGCAATGATACGGGCGTCTTTGAAGGCGGCGAGATTTCGATGTTCTATGATCCTATGATAGCCAAACTCTGTACTTGGGGCAAGGATCGGGCGACAGCGATTACAGCTATGGCCGATGCACTAGACAGTTTCGAAGTGGATGGCATTGGGCATAATTTGCCGTTTTTGTCAGCGGTGATGGATCATGAACGCTTCAAGTCCGGCAATATCACGACAGCGTTTATAGAAGAAGAATATCCAGATGGATTCGGTAGCGTAACGTTATCGAAAGCCGCCATGAGTGACCTTTCTGCGATTGCCTGTGCTTGTAATTTTATTCACCATCAACGGGCAACGCGGATCACAGGTGCTATGGAAAACCATCGTCGGGTCGTTAGCCGTGATTGGGTTATTCAGTCCAATGGCTATCAATTTGCCATGGGTATCGAGCGCGATGGGCAAAATTTCATTGTCACCCATGAAGGCGGCAAGCTTATTGAGGTTTCTTTGCAAGGCTGGACACCGGGCGATTTACTGATCAATGGGTTAGCAGATGGTCGCAGCCTGCAGGTAAAAGTTGAGCGCAAAACCCAGGGTTATCGTCTGCGCTATCGCGGTGCGGACATGCGCTTTCATTGTCGCTCGCCGCGTGAGGCTTTTCTTTCCGGTTTCATGTTGGAGAAAGTTCCACCTGATACGTCGAAGTTTTTGCTATGTCCGATGCCGGGTCTGGTTGTTTCGATCAGTGTTTCTGAAGGTGATAGTGTGGAAGAGGGCCAGGCACTTGCTTCTGTCGAAGCCATGAAAATGGAGAATATTCTGCGCGCGGAAAAGAAAGGTGTGATCGGTAAGATCAATGCAAAGGCCGGAGACAGTCTTGCCGTTGATGAAGTGATTTTGGAGTTTGCTTGATGACCAAAACACCCAATGACTGGCTCGATCTTGCCACCAAGGAAAACAAGGGCAAGGCTCCGTCCGATTGGCAGACCGATGAAGGCATAGCCGTCAAGCCGCTTTACACCAAGGCTGATTTGGAAGCCATGGGGCATCTTGAAAATCTCCCTGGCTTTTCGCCTTTTGTGCGTGGGCCGAAAGCAACGATGTATACAGGTCGCCCCTGGACGATCCGCCAATATGCAGGGTTTTCAACGGCTGAAGAATCGAACAGATTTTACCGCAAGGCGCTAGCCGCTGGACAGCAGGGCGTGTCGGTTGCTTTCGATCTGGCGACCCATCGAGGCTATGACAGCGACCACCCACGGGTGACGGGTGATGTGGGCAAGGCTGGCGTGGCGATTGATAGCGTTGAGGATATGAAAATCCTTTTCGATGGGATTCCACTTAAGGACATATCCGTATCCATGACCATGAATGGTGCGGTGATCCCTATTCTTGCTTCGTTTATTGTGGCTGGCGAAGAGCAGGGTTGCACAAGGGCGGCACTCTCCGGCACGATCCAGAATGATATTCTCAAAGAGTTTATGGTTCGCAATACCTATATTTATCCGCCGGAGCCTTCGATGCGCATCGTGGCGGATATCATTGAATATACCGCAAAAGAAATGCCAAAATTCAATTCGATTTCAATTTCCGGCTATCACATGCAGGAGGCTGGCGCGACGCTGGTGCAGGAGCTTGCCTATACATTGGCTGATGGCCGCGAATATGTTCGCGTAGCGATTGCCAAGGGGATGGATGTAGATGCTTTCGCAGGACGGCTCTCCTTCTTTTTCGCAATTGGCATGAACTTTTTTATGGAGGCTGCCAAACTTCGCGCTGCGCGGCTTTTATGGGCGCGGATTATGAAAGATTTTGGTGCGTCTGAGCGCAGCCAGATGCTTAGAACTCATTGCCAAACCTCCGGCGTTTCCCTTCAAGAGCAGGACCCTTACAACAATGTCGTTCGTACTGCTTTCGAAGCCATGAGCGCGGTCTTGGGTGGTACGCAATCTCTGCATACTAATTCCTTTGATGAAGCAATTGCATTGCCGACGGAGTTTTCTGCTCGTATTGCCCGCAATACCCAATTGATCCTTCAGCATGAAACCGGCGTGACGAAAGTCGTCGATCCGCTCGCGGGTTCTTATTATGTTGAAAGTCTGACCCAGCAATTGGCTGATGAAGCCTGGAAGCTGATGGAAGAAGTTGAAAGTATCGGCGGGATGACAAAAGCCGTTGAAGACGGCTTGCCGAAGCGGCGCATCGAAGAAGCGGCAACGCGGAAACAGGCTGGCATCGACAAAGGCGACACAGTGATTGTTGGCGTTAATAAATATCGGCTGGAAACTGAGGATGACATCGACATTTTGCAAATCGATAATACGGCTGTGCGTAAGTCTCAGATTGAGCGGCTTGAGCGGACGCGGAAGCAACGTGATCCGAAGGCGTGTGAGGCTGCTTTGAAAGCGCTGGAAAATTTGGCAGAATCCGGCAAAGGGAATATTCTTGAAGCGGCTGTTGTGGCAGCTCGGGCAAGAGCCAGTGTTGGCGAAATTTCCGATGCCTTGGAAAAAGCCTTTGCCCGTCACAAGGCCGTGCCGAATGTTGTGTCTGGTGTTTATGCCGAAGCCTATGGCGATGATCCTGAATATAATACATTGGTGCAACGCTTAACTGATTTTGCCAAAAACCTTGGAGAGAAGCCTCGGTTGATGGTCGCGAAGCTTGGACAGGATGGCCATGACCGCGGGGCAAAAGTGATTGCTTCCGCCTTTGGGGATATCGGCTATGAGGTGATTGCAGGTGAATTGTTCGAAACACCGGCAGAAGCAGCACAATCTGCGATCAATCACAAGGTTCATGTTATAGGAGCATCTTCACTGGCGGCGGGACATAAAACCCTTTTGCCCGAACTGGTCGCAGAATTGAAGAAACGTGGTGCTGAGAATATCGTCGTTATCACAGGTGGGGTTATTCCGCGTCAGGATTATGATTATCTCAAAGAACGTGGCGTTGCGGCCATCTTTGGTCCAGGCACGAATGTATTGGAAGCAGCGCGCGGAGTTCTAGACCTGATTGAAGGCAAATTGAGCAATCGATAGTCATTACAAAGTGTAACTTTTTCGTCTTCGAGAATTTTGCCCAAAGTAAAAATCTTGAAGCTTCGATAGGCTTCAACATAATACGGATCTTTGCGGATTAGTTGCTCTATCTCAGTCTTTGTATTGGCTTCCACGATCCAAAGTGCGCCGCAAAATCAGCAGCGATATCGGGCTTCAATCCACCGCCAATCAATAATTCGCGGTGAGCTTTTGCATAGATAATGTGTGCATCTCGCCTTTTCTTGTCTGCTCTGATTTTAAGCATTACTGGTTTGTCTTCAAACAATACAACCCATCTAACCATCTGGGTCTCCTTTAGTCGAAAGCTGACGCGGTGGCAGTTTTTCGATTAGTCCCAACTTGGGACATCAACTAGTTCCAGCAAATTTTAATTTTTGACCAAAAGATAAAATTATTATTCAGAGCCAAGGTGACAAGCCTTCGAATATATGGTTGTTTCATCCCAGAGATTGTCCAGATCAGCTCTTTGGCATCTGACAATCAGTTTTGACTAGGAGGATTTCTAATGAAAATGAGAACACTAATTGCTGCTGGATTTGCTGCCCTTATGGCAACCAGCGTTCAGGCCAAGACATTGGTCTATTGTTCGGAAGGTTCGCCTGAAGGTTTTGACCCTGCGCTTTATACTGCGGGCACAACTTTCAACGCGTCTTCACGTCCTGTCTATAACCGCCTTGTTGAATTTGAGCGTGGCACCACCAAGACCATTCCTGGTCTTGCAGAAAGCTGGACTGTTTCTGATGACGGTTTGGAATATACGTTCAAGCTTCGTGCTGGCGTAAAATTCCACTCTACAGACTTCTTCACACCAACACGCGATTTCAACGCCGATGACGTGCTGTTCACCTTTGATCGTCAGCGCAAAGAAGATGATCCTTGGCACAAATATGTTGAAGGCACTGCTTGGGAATATTTCAACGGCATGGATATGCCGGCCTTGATCAAGGATATCGTCAAAGTTGACGATATGACTGTGAAGTTTATTTTGAACAAGCCAGAATCGCCAACTGTTGCAAATCTTGCGATGGACTTTGCGTCTATCGTGTCAAAAGAATATGCGGATAAATTGGCTGCTGATGGCAAACAATCTGATTTGAACCAAGCGCCAGTTGGCACGGGTCCATTCCAGTTTGTAGCATATCAAAAAGATGCGGTTATCCGCTATAAAGCCAATGGCGATTATTGGGGTGGAAAGCAACCGATTGATGACCTGGTCTTTGCGATTACCACGGATAACTCTGTGCGTATGCAGAAGCTGAAGGCTGGTGAGTGCCATGTTGCTCCTTATCCAAACCCAGCTGATCTTGCTGATCTTAAGGCAGATGCAAATCTGACTGTGATGGAAGCAGAGGGCCTTAATGTGGGTTATCTGGCCTACAACACGAAAGTAGCGCCTTATGATAATGCAAAAGTTCGCAAAGCTCTGAACATGGCGATCAACAAACAGGCTATCTTGGATGCTGTGTTTGAAGGTGCTGGTGCGGCTGCGAAAAACCCGATCCCACCAACAATGTGGTCTTATGATCAATCAACTGTTGACGATGCCTACGATCCAACTGCCGCGAAGGCTGCGTTGGAAGCAGAAGGCGTTACAGGATTGAAGATGAAAATCTGGGCTATGCCAGTTGCTCGTCCATATAACCCTAATGCACGCCGAATGGCTGAGTTGCTACAGGCTGATTATGCAGCGATTGGTGTTGAAGTGGAAATCGTTTCCTATGAGTGGGGCGAGTATCTGAAGCTATCAAAAGCTGAAGACCGCGACGGCGCTGTGCTACTTGGCTGGACTGGTGATAATGGCGATCCGGATAACTTCCTGTCAGTATTGCTGTCATGTTCTTCTGTTGGTGGTTCAAACCGTGCACAGTGGTGTAACCCTGAGTTTGACGAATTGGTGAATAAAGCTAAGCAGGTTTCTGATCAGTCTGAACGCACCAAGCTTTATGAGCAGGCACAAGTTGTTTTCAAACGCGAAGCTCCTTGGGCAACAATCGCTCACTCTGTGGTGTTTATGCCAATGTCCAAAAAGGTCACTGGCTACAAAATGGACCCATTGGGTTCACACCGTTTTGACGGTGTTGATATCGTTGAGTAAATAAACAAGGGCTCGGAGCGAAAATTTCCGGGCCTTTTCTCATATTGAAAATGGTTGTTGGGTTTTATGACAGACACCAGACTTTCCCCTTTTATGGCTGTATTGAAAAGAACTGGACTGGATGCATTGGCATTTGTTCCGGGGCCAAATTTCAGACGCTTATTTTTACGTGATTTCCATTTGATGGAGCGACCCTTGTTGGTTTTGGTGCCTGCAATTGGTGAGCCTGTGGCTATTGTTCCAAATCTTGAAATGGCGAGTTTTGAACCGATCAATTTTCCTGGATCTGTGTTCGACTGGCGCGATGAAGAAGGGTTCATGGGCGCCTTCAAAATGGCAAGTGAAGCCTTATCGCATTTGGGAAAAGGCAGCAAAATCGGCCTAGAAGCACAGCGCATGCGCGTGTTTGAACAAATGGCTTTGGCTGAGGTTTTCAAGGGCGCAGAATTTGTGGACGCACATCAGGATATCTCCTCGCTTCGTCTTCTTAAATCGCCAAATGAAATTGCCAAACTTAAGAAGGCGATTGAAATTTCTGAAGCTGCATTGGAAGCAACGCTTCAACAGGTCAAAGTAGGCCAAACTGAAAAAGAAATTGAATCAATCCTGTTAAACGAATTGTTTTCGCACGGCGCTGACGGTTTGTCTTTTGATCCCATTGTAGCCGCGGGAGACAATTCCGCACAGCCGCATGCCAAAGCGCGCCCTGATTATAAAATTAAATCTGGCGATGCACTACTGATAGATTTCGGCGCAAGTTGGCTGGGATATAATGCAGATATAACTCGCACGTTTTTTGTGAAGGAAGTCTCAGAATTTGATCGTGCGTTTTATGAGACAGTGCTTGCTGCCAATGAACGCGGCAAGGCCGTTACAAAAGCTGGCGTTACTGCATCCGATGTAGATGACAATGTACAAAAGGTTTTAGAGGGCTCACAATTTGCCGAATTCCGCCGTCATAAAACAGGGCACGGGCTTGGGCTTGATGTGCATGAAGCACCGCAGATTATGCGCGGTAACCACACGAAACTTGAAACCGGTATGGTTTTCACTGTTGAGCCTGGACTCTATCGCATGGGTGAATGCGGTGTTCGTATCGAAGATGATGTGGTTGTAACCGACACCGGAATGGAATGTTTGACGAGCTTTCCGCGAGAATTGCGGATCGTCGGCTGATGTTCAATTATGTTCTCAAAAGGATCTTATTGCTGCTGCCGACCTTTATTGGCATCACCATTGTTTCTTTTGGGTTTGTTCGGGTTTTGCCTGGAGACCCGGTTTTGTTGATGGCAGGGGAGCGCGGACTAACTGATGAGCGATATACAGCGCTATTGAAAGAGTTCGGTTATGACCGCCCGATTTGGGAACAATATTTTGAATATTTGGGCAATCTTTTATCTGGTGATTTGGGTAACTCTCTCGTCACCAAAAAGCCCGTTGTAGAAGAGTTTTTCACTTTGTTTCCTGCAACACTGGAATTGTCCTTTGTTGCGATTTTTATTGCAGTTTGTCTTGGGATTCCAGCAGGTATTATTGCAGCTAGCAAACGCGGCTCTTTTATAGATCAAACTTTGATGGGCACAGCGCTTGTGGGTTATTCCATGCCGATTTTTTGGTGGGGGCTTTTATTGATTATCGTATTTTCAGGATGGCTTGGCTGGACACCTGTTTCAGGGCGGATTTCGCTGATCTACTTTTTCCCTCAGGTGACGGGCTTCATGCTGGTTGATAGTTTGCTGTCAGGGCAAAAGGGTGCCTTTGGTTCGGCTGTCCAACATTTGATTTTACCTTCAATCGTTCTTGCTACAATTCCATTGGCGGTTATCGCGAGGCAAACACGTTCCGCCATGCTTGAAGTGCTAGGCGAAGATTATGTGCGAACAGCGCGGGCAAAGGGTCTCTCCAGTTTTCGGGTGATTGGTATTCATGCGCTTCGAAATGCAATGATACCTGTCATTACAGTGATCGGCCTTAGCGTGGGTACTTTGCTTGCCGGTGCAATATTGACGGAAACCATTTTTTCTTGGCCTGGTATCGGCAAATGGATGGTCGATTCAATATTCCGGCGGGATTACCCAGTTGTTCAGTCTGGCTTGTTGTTGATTGCTGCCGTTGTTATGATCGTGAATTTGCTTGTTGATATGACCTATGGACTGATAAATCCGAGGATATGCCATGACTGATGCTCCTATTGGCGAAACCACATCAACCCAATCGGCGAGATCTGTAAAAAATCAGATGCGAAAGCGTATGCTTTCAGAGTTCTGGTTTTACTTTTCTGAAAACAAAGGAGCGGTTATTGGTCTTTGGGTATTCTCAGCCCTTGTCATCATTGCCCTCTTTGCACCCATAATAGCTCCGCATGATCCTATCATACAGGATCGTTCTGCTTTGCTTCTGCCGCCCGTTTGGCAGGATGGCGGCAGTTGGTCATATCTATTGGGAACCGATGCCGTGGGCCGGGATATGTTGTCACGCTTGATTTATGGGGCAAGATTTTCTCTATTCATCGGTGTTGTGGTTGTAACCATCGCGGTTACTGGCGGCGTTGCGATTGGCCTAGTCGCCGGATATTTTAGAGGCATTGTTGATACGATCATCATGCGGATCATGGATGTTATTTTGGCATTCCCTTCATTGCTATTGGCATTGGTTTTGGTTGCTATCTTAGGGCCTGGTCTGATCAATGCCATGATTGCGATTGCCATTGTTTTGCAACCGCATTTCGTGCGCTTGACCCGCGCCTCGGTGATGAGCGAGTTGAACCGTGAATATGTGATTTCTGCTCGGGTAGCTGGAGCATCGCCGTTCTATTTGATGACCAAGACTATCCTTCCCAATTGTCTAGGACCCGTGACCGTTCAAGCAACGCTATCGTTTTCCAGTGCTATCCTTGATGCGGCGGCTCTCGGGTTTTTGGGAATGGGTGCGCAACCGCCAACGCCTGAATGGGGGACGATGCTTGCTGAAGCGCGTGAATTTATTTTGCGTGCCTGGTGGGTCGTGACCTTTCCTGGTTTGGCAATTTTGATCACGGTGTTAGCTATCAATTTGATGGGTGATGGCTTGCGTGACGCCCTTGATCCTAAATTGAAGAGGTCGTGATGGCACTTCTTGAGATCAGAAATCTATCGGTAGATTTTCAAACGGCGGGCGGTTTGTTTCGCGCCGTTGATAGCGTTGATATCATTTGCGAGCGCGGTGAGATTCTTTCTGTCGTTGGCGAGTCGGGTTCAGGTAAATCAGTTTCTATGCTGGCTTTAATGGGCTTGTTGCCTTGGACTGCAAAAGTTACCGCTGATGTCATGAGCTTTAATGATAAAAGCTTGATGGGAATTTCGAAAAAGGATCGGCGCAAGGTCATTGGCAAAGATATGGCTATGATTTTTCAAGAGCCGATGTCTTCGCTTAACCCATGTTTCACAGTGGCGTTTCAACTTGGGGAAACTCTTCGAATCCATATGGGTATGAACCGAAGTGAGCGTTATGCCAGATCGGTGGAATTGCTGAATTTGGTGGGTATTCCAGCGCCGGAAAAACGAATGTCTGCTTTCCCGCATCAATTGTCAGGTGGGATGAGCCAGCGGGTCATGATTGCGATGGCGCTTGCATGTAATCCGAAACTCTTGATTGCCGATGAACCTACCACCGCCCTTGATGTGACCATTCAAGCACAAATTCTTGATCTTCTAGCACGGTTACAAAAAGAAAATGATATGGCTCTGATCTTAATTACGCATGATATGGGCGTTGTTGCTGAAACAGCTGAACGGGTTCAAGTGCAATATGCTGGGCAGCGTGTGGAAGAGCAGCAAGTAGGCGGATTGTTTTCAGATCCTCATCATCCTTATACAGCTGCTTTATTGTCCGCTCTGCCCGAACGGGCGGTTGGACGTAAATTGCCTTCTATTCCAGGCGTCGTTCCAGGCCAGTATGATCGTCCAACTGGTTGCCTGTTCTCGCCGCGCTGCACGTATGTAGATGATGTCTGCCGTCAATCGGTGAAGCGGCAAGATGCGAAATTGGGAGAAGTTTTGTGCAATTATCCGCTTTTCAATGGGAAGCCAGTCAAAACTATTAAATCCAAGGAGGCTTTGTCTTGAGTGCTCCAATTATCGAAGCACGTGATCTAACGCGTCATTATAAAGTGGGTGGCGGTTTGTTCAAAGCGCCGGGCATTGTAAAAGCGATGGATGGTGCAAGCTTCACACTGGCCCCTGGAAAAACGCTAGCCGTCGTGGGCGAATCTGGTTGTGGTAAGTCAACCCTTGCGCGCGTTGTTACGATGATCGAAGAGCCGACAAGCGGTGCTTTGTTTATTGAAGGTAAAGCAGCGCTTGGTAACACCAAAGAGCTTCGCCAAACAATCCAGATTGTTTTTCAAAATCCCTATGGGTCGCTAAATCCCCGCCACAAAGTTGGTTATATTCTTGAAGAACCGCTTTTGCTAAATACGGATATGGATGGTGATGCGCGGCGTAAAAAGGCCGAAGATACGATGAAACGTGTCGGGCTTCGACCGGAACATTATGAACGCTATCCGCATATGTTTTCCGGTGGGCAGCGCCAGCGTATCGCTATCGCACGCGCCTTGATGCTGGAGCCGAAAATTCTCGTTCTAGATGAACCAGTTTCGGCACTTGATCTGTCTATCCAAGCACAAGTCTTGAATATCCTTGCTGATCTTCAGTCAGAACTGGGGCTGGCCTATTTGTTTATCAGCCATGATCTGTCTGTCGTGAAGCATATCGCTGATGATATTATGGTGATGTATCTTGGGAAGGTTGTTGAAGCTGGCGACGCCAATACGATCTTTGCCAATCCTACACATCCCTATACGGAAGCTTTGCTATCGGCAACGCCAGTAGCAGATCCTTCCCGCAAGAAGGATCGCATTATGCTCACAGGTGAATTGCCTTCGCCGCTCAACCCTCCAAGTGGATGTACGTTTCATCCGCGATGCTCATTTGCCAGTTCCAAGTGCAAGGAAAATACGCCTTCATTGGAGCTTTATAAGAAACGCAATGTGGCGTGCTTTCACCCGACAGGGTAATAGAATAACTTTACTGTTATGTTTTTTGCATCGCATTTGCCCGCATTTGGCTGAGTGTTTGGCGAGGCGTTAGCGCTTCAGAGGACACCATAAGTTCCAACACAGAACCTGTCTTCGAGGCTTTTGCTCGTTCAAAAGCGGAAGCAAACTCGTCGGTTGTTTCAACTTTCTCGCTGTGAAAGCCGTAGGATTTTGATAGCGCCACGAAATCAGGGTTTTTGAGTTCCGTCCCTGATACGCGGTCAGGATAGGTGCGCTCCTGGTGCATTCGGATCGTACCATAGGTTCCATTGTTGAGGATCAGGATAACGGGGGCAGCGCCCGCTTGCATGGCTGTTCCCAATTCCTGACAATTCATCTGGAAATCACCATCGCCCGCAAAGCAGAGAACGAAGCGCTTGGGATATGCAATCTTGGCGGCAATACTTGCGGGAACACCATAGCCCATCGCGCCTGACTGGGGCGCCAATAACCGCATCTCTTTGGTGAATTTGATGAATTTATTTGCCCAAGTGGCAAAGTTGCCAGCGCCATTGGTGATGATTGAATCATCCGGCAAATTGGCGCGAAGATATATTGTGACTTCAACCATATCCACAGGACTTGGCTGTTTTGGAGCAATGAGGCTTGCCTCAAAACCATTGCGGGCCTCTGCGCGCCATGCCTTCCAATTGCCCTTCAAAGTTTTGGTTTTGAGTGCTTTCATCAGTGTATTTGGGCCAGTGTGAAGCGGAAGATCCGGCGCGTAAATTTTGCCGATTTCTCTATCGGACAAATGACTGTGAATCAGTGTTTGGTGGGTTTGTGGTGATTCAAACAGGGTGTAGCCATCCGTGGTCATTTCGCCGAAACGAATATTGATCGCAAGGATTGTATCGGCCTCCTTGATCAGCTTTTTAACATGGGGAATCATGCCGACGCCCGCATCGCCAGCGTAGCAATAACTATCATTGTCGATCACATCCTGAAAGCGAAAGGCGGCGACCACAGGAATATCATTAGCTTCGGCAAAATGTTTCAAGGCAACTTTGCCTTCATGGTTCCAACCGCTGCCGCCAGCAATGATTAGAGGAAAGTCCGCCTTTTCGAGGATCGCAATGGTTTCTTCAATTTCACCAGTTGAAGGGGATGGTTCGGAAATGCGAACAGGCTTACAGGCCAGAGCGCTTGTCTGAGTGGTCAGTATATCTTCCGGCAGAGCAATCACAACAGGTCCCTGTCGTCCAGAAAGCGCTGTTGTCCAAGCTCGTGACATGATTTCAGGAATACGATCAGGATCGTCAATTTCAACCACCCACTTTGCAAGTGTGCCGAAATAAGCTCTATAGTCGACCTCCTGAAAGGCCTCGCGCCCCTGCATGTCCGTGCCGACTTGGCCCACGAAAAGAATCATCGGGGTCGAATTTTGCATGGCTGTATGAACACCAATGGAAGCATTGGTTGCACCTGGGCCGCGGGTTACCATGCAAATGCCTGGCTCCCCTGTCAGCTTACCCCAAGCTTCTGCCATAAATGCAGCGCCACCTTCGTTGCGGCATATGATAAAATCGAGCGCTCCTTTTGTGTCATACAAAGCATCAAGCACATCGAGATAGCTTTCGCCGGGAACCCCAAAGGATTTTTTCGCCCCGAGGTTTTTGAGACATTCTACCAATAAGGTGCCGCCAGACTTCGTTTTGCCAGTCATTCTGTGTCTCGATATGGTTCCTGTTAAGGCCACCCTAAATGCTTCTTTAAATAAGGCCAATAGAGAAGTTTTTAGAATTGAAGCCCTGCCTATTGATATAAAGAATCCAGTAACACCCGTTTGATTAGGAATGCTTGACACATTAAAATAATTAGTTAACATAGCAAGTATTATGGAGGTGAAGCGTGCCGCATTTTCAAATCGATTATTCTGCAAATTTGGAAGAACGTCTCAATATTCGAGAACTTTGCGAAACCATTCGTGACGTTGCGGCAAAAACAGGCGTCTTTCCTTTCGCAGGGATAAGAATCCGGGCGACGGCTTGCACTCACGTTGTGATGGCTGATGGAAATCCTGATCATGCTTTTCTCGATATGTCGGTACGCCTGAGGGGCGGACGAAATATGGAAGACAAAAAGCGCGCAACTGCTGAAATTTTTGCAGCTATGGAAGCTTTTTGCGCTGAAGTCATGGCTTCGTCTTCCCTAATGCTCTCAATGGAGATGCGCGATATTGATCCCGAGCTGAGTCCAAAGGCCAGCTCGATCAGAAATTACCTTTCAGGAGACAATGTATGAGTAAGCTTGCTGAACATATTAAGAAATTAGATGGTCATTTGAAGCGGTTTCGTGAAGGCGGTATCGCCAATTTGATCGATGGCAAAGACGTACGATCTGCTTCGTCTTTTGAAACACGGTCCCCAGTGGATGAAAGTTTGATCTGTGATGTTTCCAAGGGAAATGCGGGCGATATTGATTTAGCTGCAAAGGCTGCAAAGGCGGCTTTTCCAGCATGGGCAGCCATGTCCGGGGAAGCGCGTAAGAAAATTTTGCACAAGATTGCCGATCTTATTGTTGAGCGGGCAGAAGAAATTGCCTTGTGTGAATGTTGGGATACTGGTCAGGCTTATCGGTTTATGGCGAAGGCTGCTTTGCGCGGCGCTGAAAACTTCCGCTATTTTGCTGATCTGGCGCCTTCAGCCCGAGATGGGCAATCGCTGCCAACTGCGCAACATATGAATGTCACTTCGCGTAGTCCGATTGGCCCAGTTGGTATCATTACGCCTTGGAATACGCCGTTTATGTTATCAACTTGGAAGATTGCGCCTGCTTTGGCTGCTGGATGCACGGTGGTTCATAAACCAGCAGAATTCAGTCCGTTGACAGCGCGTATATTGGCTGAGATTGCCCATCAGGCGGGACTTCCTGCAGGCGTGTGGAATCTGGTTAACGGTATGGGCGAAGATGCTGGCAAAGCATTGACCGAGCATCGAGATATCAAGGCAATTGCTTTCGTAGGTGAGAGCCGCACAGGCTCGATGATTATGAAGCAGGGCGCCGATACACTCAAAAGAGTGCATTTCGAATTGGGGGGGAAGAACCCCGTGGTTGTATTCGATGATGCTGATCTGGATCGAACTTTGGATGCCGCGATCTTTATGATCTATTCTCTTAATGGCGAGCGCTGCACTTCTTCTTCAAGACTTCTGATTCAAGAAAATATTGCTGATGAATTTGAGACTAAATTGACGGCTAGGGTAAACAATATCAAAGTTGGGCATCCTTTGGATCCGGCAACCGAAATTGGGCCACTGATTCATAAAGTCCATTTTGACAAAGTTGTAGACTATGTTGAGATTGGCAAAAAAGATGGCGCAAAACTTGCCGCAGGCGGCGAGCGTATCGGGGATCAGGGCTGGTTCGTTCAGCCGACTTTGTTTACTCATGCTACCCCCAAAATGCGTATTTCTCAGGAAGAGGTCTTTGGGCCCTTTTTGACTTCTATCCGGTTTAAAGATGAAGAAGAAGCATTAGCGATAGCCAATGATGTTGAATATGGATTAACGGGCTATGTCTGGACCAATGATCTCACACGGGCATTGCGGTTTTCCAACGCTTTGGAAGCGGGCATGATTTGGGTAAACTCTGAAAATGTTCGCCATCTTCCAACACCTTTTGGTGGGGTGAAAAATTCAGGCATTGGCCGCGATGGCGCAGACTGGTCCTTTGAATTTTATATGGAACAGAAGAATGTGGCTTTTGCCCTTGGTCAACACAAAATGCAGCGCCTTGGCGCTTAGGAGGAACTTGATATGCCGATTCCAGCAGCAAATTTAAATCCGCCTTTTAACATTGTCCGCCTAAGCCATGTTGAATTGAAGGTAACTGACCTTGCCTGGTCCAAGGCTTATTATGCTGACACGCTTGGTCTTCAGATCACCTATGAGGACAACACGCATATTTATATGCGTGCGATGGAAGAGCGCGGTCATCATTGCGTCATATTGACGAAAGCTGAAACTGGTTCAGTGGGGGTTTTGGGTTTTAAGGTTTGGAGCGAGGAAGATCTCGACAAAGCCGAAGCCTGGTTTAAATCACGCGATTTGCCAACCACTTGGATCGAACGCCCCTTCATGGGCCGCGTTTTATCAACTCGTGACCCGATGGGGATCCCTTTAGAGTTTTATGCCAAAATGGATCGCCTTGAGCCGATCCATCAAAAATATGCTTTGTATAAAGGGGTGAAGCCGCTTCGGATCGATCATTTCAACATGTTCAGTCCGAACGTCGATGAATCGGTTATCTTCTATGGTGATATGGGTTTCAAGGTTACCGAATATACAGCCGATGCTGAAACGGGACGTTCTTGGGCTGCATGGATGCACCGCAAAGGCGGCGTGCATGATGTGGCTTTTACTAATGGCACAGGCCCACGCCTACATCACATGGCATTTTGGGTGCCAACACCTTTGAATATTATTGATCTACTCGATCTCATGTCCACCACTGGCTATGTAGCGAATATTGAAAGAGGACCGGGGCGGCATGGAATATCAAATGCATTTTTCCTTTATATTCGCGATCAGGATGGTCACCGTACAGAGATTTACTGTTCAGATTATCAAACGGTTGATCCTGACTTGGAGCCAATAAAATGGGATTTGAAAGATCCCCAGCGTCAAACCCTTTGGGGCGCTGCGGCTCCGCGCAGCTGGTTTGAATTGGGCTCCGTCTTTGATGGTGCTGAACTACAGGAAAGCGATCTAAAGGCACAGCCAATCATTGCCCCATGATTGGCTCTTGGGCTTTAACAATACATAAGAAGGAATTGTAATGCGGTTTGCTACGTTCACGGCCAATGAAAGCCAGTTTTTTGGCGCTGTTGCAAAGGGTGGCATGATCGCTCTTTCAGATGATTTTCCTCAATGGCGAACATTGCGCAATGTGATTGAGGCGAATGGCCTTGGCGATTTAGAAAAAGCGGCCAGCGGCAGAGAGGTTACACATCCAGATGGTTCTTTTCGCTGGGATATTCCTATTCCTGATCCGGAAAAAATAATCTGCGTTGGCGTGAATTTTCCCGACCGCAATGCTGAGTATAAAGACGGGCAGGACGCCCCGCCTAATATGTCGCTCTTCATACGTTTTCCACGCTCCTTTGTTGGGCATGAAACGCCTTTGACACGCCCGCCTGAAACCCCGCAATTAGATTACGAAGGCGAAATAGCTATCGTCATTGGAAAAGGTGGGCGCCGTATAAAACAAAGCGAAGCATTGAGCCATATTGCCGGACTGACCCTTTGCAATGAAGGAACTCTTCGCGACTGGGTGCGTCATGCAAAATTCAATGTGACTCAAGGAAAAAACTGGGACGGCTCTGGCGCAATTGGCCCCTGGCTGGTGCCGTTTGAAAAGGATGAGCAGATTACGGATGTCGGGTTGGAAGCTCGTGTGAATGGTGATGTTCGCCAAAAAGATCGAACGGGCAGGATGTTGTTTCCTGTTGCGCGGCAGATTGCTTATATTTCGACCTTCACAACCTTAGTGCCTGGCGACATTATTATTACCGGCACACCTACTGGCGCTGGCGCGCGGTTTGATCCTCCGATCTGGCTGGCACCTGGCGATGTGGTTGAGATTGAAGCTGAAGGCATTGGTGTTTTACGTAATGGGGTGATAGACGAATGACACCAACAGAGATTCAAGCTGCTGCAGCCATGTTATTCGAGGCCGAGCAAAGTGGTGTTCAATGCGGGTTGCTCAGCAGTGCTTTTCCAGCCATGACGTTGGATGAGGCTTATAAAGTTCAGGCGGCTCTGATCGATAAAAAACTAAACTCTGGCCGCTCTATCATTGGTTGGAAAATTGGTTTGACCAGCCGGGCCATGCAACAGGCTTTGAATATTACAACACCTGATAGCGGCGTGTTGCTAGATGATATGCTTTTTAACTCGGGAGACGTTATTGCCGCTGGGCGTTTTATCCAACCCCGTATTGAATCGGAAATCGCATTTGTGATGAAGCATGATTTGCAGGGTGATAGCGTTACACGCGAGCAGGTGATCTCTGCCACTGACTATGTTGTTCCAGCCCTTGAGATATTGGATACAAGAATTCTTCGCGCTGATCCCAAGACCGGTAAAGCACGAATTATTGTCGATACGGTTTCAGACAATGCTGCCAATGCAGGCATTGTTCTGGGCAATGAAAAACACGCAATCCATGATCATGACCTGCGTTGGGTTGGCGCGATTGTAAAACGAGACGGGGTTGTTGAAGAAACAGGTCTTGGGGCAGGGGTTCTTGATGATCCGATAACTGGCATTGTTTGGCTGGTGAAACGACTTGCCCAATATGGAAACGGATTGAAAGCTGGCGAAATAGTCCTTTCCGGCTCGTTTATCCGACCACTCGAAGCGCCGTCAGGCAGCAAATTCGAAGCTGACTATGGCATATTCGGTACGGTGGAACTTTCTTTCGAATAAAAACGCCGTGCTTTATTTTGAAAGAGCGGCGTTCTTATTCTTACTATGTGTTTTAGTGGTTGTTTCTGGGCGTGCCCTTTTTCGCGATATCGCGGTAATTCGGTGCATCGCGTAAAACCATGCCTTCGCTAAGCGGCCCAACCTTTTCACGGAAATATTGCTGCCAAGGAGATTGGCTATCTGGCGATTTGTACCCGCCAGCCTTTTCCAGGGCTTTACGACGTTTATCAATCTCTGCATTTGAAATAAGCATGTCTGCCGTACATCTATTCAGATCAATACGGACTTTGTCACCAGATTTCAGCAATGCCAGACCACCGCCTGCGGCGGCTTCTGGTGACGCGTTCAAAATAGATGGTGACCCTGATGTGCCGGATTGACGACCATCGCCGACGCAGGCAAGCGCTGAAATGCCCTTCTTGATCAAATATGCAGGCGGGCGCATGTTCACAACTTCTGCTGCGCCAGGATAACCGATTGGCCCAGCGCCGCGCATAAATAAAACGCAATGTTCATCAATCTTGAGTTTTGGATCATCGATGCGATGATGAAAATCTTCAGGGCCGTCAAACACAACCGCGCGGCCTTCAAAAGCCATCGGATCTTTTGGATTGGAAAGATAGCGATCGTGAAACTCTTTGGAGATTACACTGGTTTTCATAATAGCTGAATCAAACAGGTTGCCCTTGAGATTGATAAAGCCAGCGGCTTGTTTCATGGGCTCTTTGATAGTTTTGATAACTTCTGTGTTTTCAGAACGTTTTTTCGAGCAGTTTTGTCCAATGGTTTTGCCGTTGACTGTCTTTGCAGTTTTGTGCGGAAGAAGGCCTGATTTGATCATTTCCCCGATCACAGCAGGAACGCCCCCAGCGCGGTGATAATCCTCGCCAAGATATTCCCCTGCTGGCTGAAGATTTACGATCAATGGCACATCATGGCCGATTTTTTGCCAATCATCATTATCAAGCGCTACTCCGAGATGACGGGCAATTGCGTTCAAATGAATTGGGGCATTTGTCGAGCCGCCAATTGCAGAGTTAAAGGCTACAGCGTTTTCAAATGCTTCTCTGGTCATGATGTCTGAAGGCTTCAAATCCTCCCAAACCATTTCAACGATGCGTTTGCCTGTCTCGTAAGAAATCTGACCACGCTCGCGATAGGGCGCTGGGATAGCTGCGGAGCCAGGCAATTGCATGCCAAGGGCTTCGGCCAATGAATTCATGGTCGTTGCCGTTCCCATTGTATTGCAATAACCGACGGATGGTGCAGATGAGGAAACTAAATCTAAGAAGCCATCATTGTCGATTTCTCCAGTGGCCAACAATTGGCGCGCTTTCCAGACAATCGTTCCAGAGCCAGTACGTTCACCTCTAAAATATCCATTCAGCATTGGCCCAACGGAAAGGGCGATTGCTGGTATGTTTACAGTAGCGGCAGCCATCAGCAAAGCGGGTGTTGTTTTATCGCAGCCGATGGTGAGAACGACACCATCAATTGGATAACCATATAATGTTTCAACCAAAGAAAGATATGCGAGGTTTCTATCGAGCATAGCCGTTGGGCGCTTGCCTGTTTCCTGAATCGGGTGAACCGGAATTTCAATAACAGTTCCGCCAGCGGCAATCACGCCGTCGCGGACTCTTTTTGCCAGTTCGATATGATGGCGGTTGCAGGGAGAAAGATCGGATCCGGTTTGGGCAATCGCGATAATTGGTTTTTTGGATTGCAATTCTTCTCTGGTCATTCCGTAATTAAGGTAACGCTCAAGGTATAAAGCGGTCATTTCCGGGTCGGCTGGATTGTCAAACCATTGACGCGAGCGCAAATCTTCCGGTTTTATTTTGTTCTTGCGTGATTTTTTCTCTGCCATGGGACCCTCGGTCGAATGAAATCGTTGTTAATTGAAAAAGCTTTTAATCCAGTAGTAGTTTTATTAATAAAGGTCGAATATCGCCGTGAATAGATGCGTATGGAAGAAAAATGTAAACGGTTTCGGTTGATTTTTCTTGGTTACTGATTTGCACTCAATCCTTGACTCTTTTCCTAATTTCGATGTATGCACCCAGCAACTGTGGCGTAGGAGCTTCCTGCGCCCTGTTTTTTTGAGAGAATCAGATTTTGTCTGAGACATTTCAAACAAAATATTCCGACTGATAAAAAGACGGACAGCGCTTCTTTGAAGTGGTTAGATCCGGCATGAGCATTCGAAAGGAAATAAAATGTTCGCAGTCATCAAAACCGGCGGAAAACAATATCGTGTTGTTGCCGATGATGTACTAAAAATAGAGAAAGTCGCTGGCGAAGCTGGCGATGTAGTAGAATTTGCTGAAGTGCTTGCTGTTGACAGCAATATCGGTGCACCGCTTGTTTCAGGTGCTATGGTCACAGCTGCAATTCTAGAGCAAGGCCGTGCCAAGAAAGTTATTTCTTTCAAGAAACGCCGCCGTCAGAATTCACAGCGCACAAAAGGTCACCGTCAGCACCTTACAACTGTTCAGATTCTTGAAATCCTTACAGATGGTGCGAAGCCTTCGAAAAAAGCTCCTAAGCCAGCCGCAAAAGCTGAAAAGCCTGCTGCTGAAGACAAAAAAGAAGCAGCACCGAAAGCCGAAGCTAAAAAGGCAGCCCCTAAGAAGGAAACTGCCGCTGCTCCAGCAACAGCTGCTCCTTTGTTCACCGCACCTGCTGGTGAGCCGGATGATCTAACCAAGATCAAAGGTATCGGTCCAGTTGCAAAAGGTCAGCTTTACGATCAGGGCATTACGACATTTGCTCAGGTAGCTGCACTTAGTGATGCTGATGTGGTGCGTATCGATGAAAATATGCCTTTTAGCGCAGAACAGATTTCTGATTGGCGCGAACAAGCCAAGGCAATGAAGTAATCATTTGAATAATTGAAGTCTTTGTATGTTTGGGTGTAGGCTTAAAATACAAAGAACCAAGGAAGGATTTTAAAATGGCACATAAAAAAGCTGGTGGTTCATCCCGCAACGGTCGTGATTCGGCTGGTCAGCGTCTTGGTGTTAAGAAATTTGGCAATGAAGCTGTTATTCCGGGCAATATTCTTGTTCGTCAGCGCGGTACCAAGTTTCACCCGGGTCTAAATGTTGGCATGGGTAAAGACCACACTCTATTTGCATTGAGCGAAGGCGTTGTGAACTTTACTGTTAAAGCCAATGGCCGCAGCTTCGTGAATGTTGAAGCAAAGTAAGTCGACAAATATAGTCGGCGTCTCGTGACCCGATTTGAGACTTTATGGGGAGCGGGATACCGGCTCCCCATATTTTTTTATGCGATCCATCTGATTGTCACTTAAATTTCGTGATAAGATGCGAATCGATAGGGGAATGATGAATACCCAATCACTGGACGGTGCCGAATTTCGGAGAACCCGCCGCCTTTGAAAAATCTGGACAAATGTTATGACTGCCTTGAGAACGGAAAATTTGGAAACAGCGCTGTTTTTGGACACGCCCTTGATTTCTACCGAACGTCTTGTGCTTCGTCCGCCACATGTGGTCGATGCGGAGCAGATGGCTGTCTTGGCTAACAACATCAACATTGCTCGTATGCTGGCGCATATGCCTCATCCCTATACCATAGCGGATGCTGAAAAGTTTATTACCAATGCTCAGCAGAACATTGGTCGTGCTTGTATATATTCAATCACAGAAGCAGAAACCGGCCAATTGATTGGCGTCGGCAGCCTGCATGAAACCCCAGAGGATAGTGAGCCTCATATGGGTTACTGGATTGGCGAACCTTATTGGGGCAAGGGATATGCATCTGAGGCGGCACGCGGTTTGGTTGATTTGTATTTTAAGGTAACCAATCGCCCAATATTGCTTGTTTCAGCCCGCGTTAACAACGAAGCGTCTAAAAAAGTCATTCGCAAATGCGGTGGCAAACATATTGGATCCAGCCAGGCAGTTCACCCGCTTTTGGGCGAAACACAGCATCTAGATCATTTTGAAATCACCCGCGAAAGCTGGATGGGCGAAGTAGCCGCTTAAAGCGCTTTGCCATTATATCGGACTCGATTATGAAATTTCTGGATCAGGCTAAAATTTATACCCGCTCTGGAAATGGTGGGGCCGGGGCTGTCTCGTTTCTTCGTCAAAAATATCAAGAGTTTGGCGGACCTGACGGCGGAAATGGCGGCAAGGGCGGCGATATTTGGCTTGAAGCGGTTCAAGGCCTCAATACTTTGATCGATTACCGTTATCAGCAACATTTCAAAGCCGGCACTGGTGTTCATGGGATGGGTCGTAATCGTGACGGGCGCAAAGGCGACGACATTACGCTGAAAATTCCAGTTGGAACGCAAATCTATGAAGAAGATAACGAAACGCTGGTTGCCGATTTAACTCATGAGGGACAGCGCTTCTTATTGTCCAAAGGTGGCAATGGTGGTTTTGGAAACTCCTATTTTACTACCTCGACTAACCAAGCGCCGCGGCGCGCCAATCCCGGTCTGGAAGGCATTGAGCGCACAATATGGCTTCGTTTGAAGCTCATTGCCGACGCAGGTTTACTGGGTCTACCCAATGCAGGGAAATCGACTTTCCTGGCAACTGTAACACGGGCGAAGCCAAAAATTGCGGACTACCCGTTTACAACGCTTCATCCTAATTTGGGTGTTACGTCTATTGATGGACGTGAATTTGTTATAGCTGATATTCCTGGCCTTATTGAAGGGGCCCATGAAGGCGTAGGCATTGGAGACCGTTTTCTTGGCCATGTGGAGCGCACAAATGTGCTGCTGCATTTGGTGTCAGCGCAAGAAGAAGATGTGGTTGCAGCTTACACCACTGTACGAAATGAAATCGAAGCCTATGGCAATGAGCTTGCGGATAAGACCGAAATATTGGCGCTTTCTCAATGCGATATTCTGCAAAAAGATGAGCGTAATGAGAAACTGAAAGCCTTGAAGGAAGTATCCGGCAAAATGCCGATGATTTTGTCTTCAGCCACCCGCGAAGGTGTGGATGAGGTTTTGCGGGCGCTTGCGGTTGAAGTTTACAATTTGCGCGAGGCCAGCGAAAACTTTGATGGCGAAGATAGCGAGCGTTGGAGCCCTTTGTAATGGCTCGAACTAACGATCGGCTGAAACCTTATAAACGAATTGTCATCAAGATCGGTTCTTCTCTGCTGGTCGATCGCACTAGCGGGCTAAAAGCTGCGTGGCTGCAATCCTTAGGGGACGATGTTGGCGCATTACGTGACGCTGGCCATGAAGTTTTAATTGTATCATCTGGCGCTATCGCCCTTGGGCGCGGGTTGCTTGGTCTAAAATCAGGCCCTTTGAAACTTGAAGAAAGCCAGGCTTCAGCCGCGGCAGGGCAAATTGCTTTATCGCGTGCTTATGTTGATGTGCTTGGAAAGCATGACTTGCAAGCCGGGCAAATTTTGCTGACTTTGAGTGATACGGAAACACGTCGGCGGTATTTAAACGCCAGAGCTACAATTGATACGCTGCTTAGGCTCGGAGCGGTTCCGATTATCAATGAAAATGATACGGTTGCCACATCTGAAATTCGTTATGGCGATAATGACCGATTGGCTGCACGTGTGGCCACGATGATGGCTAGCGATTTGCTGATTCTGTTTTCTGACATTGACGGATTATATACTGCGCCACCCAATGATGATCCCAATGCAAAATTGATCGAACATATTGACCGGATTACCCCAGAAATTGAGGCAATGGCTGGTGATGCAGGTACTGAGTTATCGCGCGGTGGAATGGTTACAAAGATAGAGGCTGGGAAAATTGCAACAGCTGGAGGTACCACGATGGTTATTGCCTCAGGAAAGACACTCAATCCCATTTCTGCTCTGCGCAACGGCGGTAAATCCAGTTGGTTCAAGGCAAATGGCACGCCAGTCACATCACGGAAAAAATGGATAGCAGGACAATTGGAAGTGGCAGGTCAACTCCATCTTGATGCTGGGGCTGAAAAGGCGCTTCGTAGCGGGAAGAGCTTACTGCCTGCTGGGGTCAAACAGGTTTCTGGAATCTTTGATCGCGGAGATATTGTAGGTCTGGTTAACCCGCAAGGACAAGAAATCGGGCGCGGACTGGTTGCCTATGATTACAAACATGCCCAAACTATTTGTGGTAAACAAAGCGCTGATATTGCAAGATTGCTGGGATTTGAAGGCCGAAGTGAAATGGTTCACCGGGATGATCTGGCGCTAAAACCTTCTAGTCAAAATCTGTCTGAAAGTTAAGTTGAAGTTCGAGATGAATACTATATCTGAAACAAAAATGATTGATGATCTGCCAAAGATGATGGCTGAAATGGGTCTTGCTGCCAAACAGGCTGCCCGCCAATTGGCTGCTGCATCTGCAGAACGAAAACATGCGGCACTTATCGCCATGGTCCAGGCGCTTTGGAAAAATCGTGCTGCAATTTTGAAAGCCAATGCACTTGATATGACTGCAGCAAAACAAGCAGGCATTTCAGGTTCGTTTCTTGATCGTCTTGAGTTGAATAAAGAACGTATTCAAGGCATGTGTGATGGTATTCGGGCTATTGCCGATTTGCCTGACCCTGTGGGTTCTATCATTGCTGAATGGGACCGCCCGAACGGATTGCATATTGAACGGGTAAGAACGCCGCTTGGTGTTATCGGCGTTATCTTTGAAAGCCGTCCGAATGTAACTGCTGATGCTGGGGCATTGTGTTTGAAAGCTGGTAATGCGGTTATTTTGCGTGGCGGATCCGACTCTTACCATTCGTCGAATGCTATTCATGTGTGCCTTGAAAAAGGGCTCGAAGCTGCAAACCTTCCCAAGCAAGCTATACAGATTGTGCCAACCACGGACCGGGCAGCAGTTGGTGAAATGCTGAAAGGACTAGGCGGAACGATTGATGTAATTGTGCCGCGAGGTGGCAAGGGTTTGGTGGGCCGCGTGCAAGCAGAAGCGCGGGTCCCGGTTTTTGCCCATCTTGAAGGGCTCTGCCATCTTTATATCGATAAGAGTGCCGATCTTGACATGGCCGTCTCCATAAGTGTGAACGCGAAAATGCGGCGTACAGGCATTTGCGGCTCCGCTGAAACCTTGCTGATGGATCGTGCGATTAGCGACAGCCATTTGATCCCTGTTTTGGAAGCACTAGACAAAGCAGGCTGTGAAATTCGTGCCACAGACGAAGTTTGCGCTTTGTTTGGGAAGGCTGTCGTTGCAAAAGATACAGATTGGTCAACAGAATATCTGGCGCCGATTATATCCGTAAAGCTGGTCGATGGCATTGATGGTGCCATAGGTCATATCAACCAGTGGTCTTCAAGCCATACGGAAGCTGTGATCGCAGAAGATGCAAGCGTGGTTGAGCGGTTCTTTAATGAAATTGATTCGGCGATTTTACTTCATAATGCCTCAACACAATTTGCTGATGGTGGTGAATTTGGCATGGGTGGTGAAATCGGAATTGCCACTGGTAAAATGCATGCGCGCGGTCCAGTTGGCGTCGAACAATTGACCAGCTTTAAATATCGTGTTCGTGGCAATGGTCAGGTCAGGGCCTAATTTTTGGAACGCAACCCTAATTCAGATGATTCAATCTTATTGCGTGATGCAATGCGGTTTCCTTATGTGGAAGATGGTCAAAGTGTTGGGTTGTTTGGAGGTTCGTTTAACCCGCCGCATCAGGGGCATGTTCATGTCAGCGAGACAGCGTTAAGGCGTGGTCAGTTGGATCAGGTTTGGTGGCTGGTTACACCGGGAAACCCGTTGAAAGATCATTCAGAACTTGAGCCATTAGCAACGCGTATTCGAAAGTGTCATGAGATAATTGGTCATCCGAATGTCAAAGTCACAGCTTTTGAAGCGCGGTATCACTTGAATTATACGCAAGATACCTTGCGGCTGCTGAAGACGCTGAAACCCAATGTGAAGTTTGTCTGGCTTATGGGCGCTGACAATCTGGCCTCTTTTCACAAGTGGCAGAACTGGGAAAAAATTGCAGCCATGATGCCAATCATGGTGATCGATAGGCCCGGCTCCACCTTATCCTATCGTTCTGCAAGGGCCGCTATTGCTCTTTCGCGCTATCGAGTAGATGAAAGCGACGCTGAATTGTTGGCCAATATAAAGCCTCCGGCGTGGACATTTATTCATGGGCCACGATCCTCACTCTCATCGACCGCAATTCGGCGCGCTAAGAAAGTTTAAGCAATAGAACTATGTGGTAAAGAAAGTGAATGTGATCCTTCGCTAATCATTGCCTTGCAGGTTTATTTCTTGCGAGAATCCATGTAAATTGAAGTTCAAAGTCCAAGTGGATGATTTATACAGTCGCAATCAAGCTCACGGTTTTCCAACGATTAGTTCTGGAAGCCTGAGAGCAAAATATGTGAGAAACAAGCTGACCAATATTCAACAAGCAGGAAGCGCTTCAAAAAGTGCAAAATCGCAAACCTCAAAAGCCGTACCCTATTCGGCAGAAGATGTTCTTAAAACAGTGACAGAAAGCCTTGATGATTCAAAGGCTGAGAACTCCAACACTATCAGCATCAAGGGTAAATCGGCACTTGGTGATTATATGGTTGTAACATCAGGCCGATCGCACCGCCATGTGGCCGCGATTGCAGATCATTTGCTCCGGGAATTGAAAAGCAAAGGCTTTGGGCCCTTAAAGATTGAAGGTCAACAAGCTGCTGACTGGATATTGATCGATACCGGCGACATCATTATTCACGTCTTTCGCCCTGAGGTCCGTGATTTTTATGCCATTGAAAAAATGTGGTCTATGCCGGATCAAACGGAACAACACTAATACCTGAAAAACTTTGCCGGGTTGGATAAGTCTAAATCGGTTCACGGCTAGGTATCTATAGGCCTTATTCTTATGCGACTTTCCCTTCTTGCGATTGGTAAAATGAAGAAGGGCCCTGAAACCGACCTGTTGGAACGCTATCTGGATCGGGCAGAGAAAGCCGGAAAGCAATTGGGTATATCTAGCGTTGCCATGATTGAGCATTCTGAAAGCAGGGCTGCTAGTGTTGAGTTGCGTAAAGGTGAGGAAGCAAAGCTACTGGTTGGCGCGGCCAAACCGGGCGCTTTTATTATTGCTTTGGATGAACACGGAAAAGACATTGGATCTGCGGATTTGGCGGAACTTGCACGGGGCAATATGGAAAATGCAGTTCCGGAAATGGCATTTGTTATCGGTGGACCAGATGGACATGGCCAAGAGATTTTGCAATCAGCCAATCTTGTTTTGCGCATGGGAAAAATGACTTGGCCACATCAGTTGGCGCGCGTGATGCTTGCAGAACAGCTATATCGCTCCATAACTATATTATCAGGACATCCGTATCATCGAGTTTGATGAATTTGATATCCAGTCGGTTTGCAGCAATGAATGATTGCGGCAAATGTGATAGATCTGTTTAACGTGCTGGCGAATCAGCAGAAAATACAATTACCGGACGATTCGTGCTGGTATTTGAAGGCATAATTAGTTTGTTGGCGACTAAGCATATCAGTTTTTTCAACAATATGGTCCGTACATTATCGGCAGTGTATTTTGCCGTGCTCGTATCAGGAACGAATGTTTATTCGCAAGATGCTGCTGAAATACTCACTCGCCAGGAGCAAACCCGAGCCGAATTAAATGCTCTACAACAATCTATCGAGCTTTCTCAGTCTCGCAAAGATGAATTGGCTCTTGAGATATCAGGACTTGAGGCCGATAGAGCAGCGATAAATCGCGATCTGATTGAAACTTCTACCCGTTCACGTTCGCTCGAAGAACGCATCAATCGATCTGCAAGCAGGTTGGAAGAGTTACGCGGTGATGAGGCTGATTTGAGAAAATCACTATCGGAACGGCGTTCAGTTTTAATTGAGGTGATAGCTGCCTTGCAACGCATGGGGCACAAGCCGCCGCCTGCATTGCTTGTAACGCCTCAAGATGCACTGTCTTCAGTGCGCTCTGCGATTTTACTGGGTGCCGTTGTGCCTGAGATCAGGGCAGAAACTGATATTTTGGCAACAGAGCTATCTGAGTTGGTTCGTATCAAATCTGATATCGATGCAAGCAGGCTGCGATTGGCAACGGATCTCGAAGGGCTTGCTGACGAAGAACAAAGACTTGCATTGTTGTTGGAAGAAAAGAAAGATCTAACGAATAATGCGCGCGAAGAATTGGCCCAACAAACAGCTTTGGCCGCTGAACTTGCCGGAAAAGCAGGAAATCTCCAAGGCTTGATTACACAAATGGAGAGCCAAATTACTGCAGTGCGCGAAGCAGCCGAGGCAGCTCGTCTTGCTGAAGCCGAGCGCAAAGAACGCGAAGAACAATTATTGGCTGATGCGCGCGAGGACACCAATAAGCCAGATTTTGCCGATACATCTCGCATTGCGCCAGCTATGTCCTTCCAACAAGCAAAAGGTCTATTGCCAAAGCCTGTTTCTGGTGTTGAACTAGCCGGATTCCAGCAAAAAACAAACGCAGGAGATATTTCACAAGGCATTTCAATTGCAACACGGTCAGAAACGCGGGTATTGTCCCCTAGCGACGGTTGGGTAATTTATGCGGGACCTTTTCGATCTTATGGTCAACTCTTGATCGTTAATGCGGGAGAGGGTTATCATGTGGTGTTGGCGGGCATGGAACGAATCAATGTGGAACTTGGTCAGTTTGTTCTGGCAGGTGAGCCGGTGGGCATAATGGGAGCGAGCCGGGTTGCCAGTAACGTAAATGTGGATACAGGTTCGACAAGACCTGTATTATATGTAGAATTCCGCAAGGACGGAAACTCGATAGACCCATCTCCGTGGTGGGCTAAATCAAGTGTGGAAGAGAGAAACGGATAATGAAGAGAACCAGCCTGTTTATCGTCGGTATGCTTGTGGGAACCTCCATTGGTTTGGGTGTTACAACCATGATCACTGAGACAACCACAGCAAAAGCGGCCGGAGCTGATACTTATCGTCAACTGGCTTTGTTTGGAGATGTGTTTGAGCGGGTCCGTTCAACATATGTAACTGAGCCAGAAGATGAAAAATTGATTGAAAATGCGATCAATGGAATGCTTTCGGCCCTTGATCCACATTCGAGTTATCTCAATCCCAAGGATTTCTCAGATATGAGAGTTCAAACCCGCGGTGAATTTGGCGGTCTGGGTATTGAAGTCACGATGGAAAATGAACTTGTCAAAGTGATTTCCCCTATCGATGGAACACCTGCTTCAGAAGCTGGCGTGCTTGCAGGTGATTTGATTTTTCAGATCGACGGGACGAATATTCGTGGTTTGACGCTTCAACAGGCCGTTGAAAAAATGCGTGGACCTGTGAATACCCCAATCGAATTGAAAATTCAGCGTGAAGGTGCGAATGGACCAATTGATATCACGATTATTCGTGATGTAATTAAGGTGCGCTCCGTGCGCTGGCGTGTTGAGCGTGATAATATTGGCTATGTGGATATCAACTCCTTTACAGAGCAAACTGATAGTGGTCTTGAAGATGCTATTGGTAAAATCAAAGACCAAATTGGGGCTGATAAAGTTCAAGGCTATGTGATTGATCTGCGGTTGAATCCGGGCGGTTTGCTTGATCAGGCAGTGAATGTATCCGATGCATTTTTGGATCGTGGTGAGATTGTATCAACACGTGGTCGCGCCGAAGGTGATATATCTCGTTATTCTGCCCGTGCTGGCGATCTGACTGAAGGAAAACCTATCATTGTATTGATCAATGGAGGCTCTGCTAGCGCTTCGGAAATCGTTGCTGGTGCGCTGCAGGACCATAAGCGTGCGACGATCCTTGGTTCGCGTTCATTTGGCAAAGGTTCGGTTCAAACGATTTTGCAATTGGGTGGCAGCGGGGCATTGCGTTTGACAACAGCGCTTTATTATACACCGTCCAATACCTCGATCCAGGCGAAAGGTATTTCACCTGATATCTCTGTATCACAACCTTTGCCGGATGAGTTGAAGGGCCGTGTCGAAACAGCGGGCGAATCAAACCTTCGTGGACATATCAATGGTCAATTAGAAGATGAGGAAGGCTCAGGTTCTTCCGCATATGTGCCACCGGATCCAAAAGATGATATTCAACTGAATTATGCGCTTGATTTGATTTTGGGTTTGAAGACAGCAGAAGGACTTTTCCCACCAGATCCTTCTAAAGCATTGCCAAATTAATCTCTAACTATGTAAAGGCCGCCAGTTCTTTTGATCTGGCGGTTTTGTTATGCAGTTCGTTAGCTTGGCAAAGTCTGGTAGTAAAAACGAAACTTTGGATTCGCATATCTGCATAAGCATGTGTTTGTGAGAGGCGAATGGGGATTTGTACGTTGTGAATGAGTTTGAAAAGCCTCTTGGGCAAAAGCCGGCAAAGGCTCCGCAATCAAAAACCAAGGTAAGCGCTGGTGGCAAATGGTTGGGCCTAGCTGGACTGGTAACCGGACTTGTAGCTATTGGCCTTGTGAGTTGGCAAATGCTTGCCCCGCCGCCAAAATTACCTGAGATCGTTGTTGCAGAGCACGAGCCAATAGCTAATGGCGATTTGCGCAATGATAAGCCTGATGGCGATGACACAGAGGATAGCGCAGACTTAGAAGAAAGCAGCGTTAATGAGGGCGTTGATGGCGGGGAAGGTTTAACTGAATTAGAGCCCAACGGTTCGATCAGTATTCCTACTCCCAGACCCCCAAAAGCAAAACCGCAAGAGATTGGATTAGCACATTTGCCTGACCCGGGTCTTGTGGAAGAAGGTGCAACTGGGATCATTCCAAAGCGTGGAGCTGATGGGCGCAGAGCCATGGATGTCTATGCACGTGAAGCTGATACAACAGGCAATTTTGGCGTTGCTAGAGTGGTATTGATTGTCGGGGGAATGGGCCTAAGTCAAACCAGCAGCCAAGCGGCAATCAAGAAATTGCCGCCGTCGGTAACGCTAGCTTTTGCGCCGTATGGCAACAGCTTGACCCGCTGGATGCAGGAAGCGCGGAAAAAGGGCCATGAACTGCTTTTGCAAATTCCCATGGAACCCTTTGGCTTCCCACAAAACTCTCCGGGGCCACATACGCTTTCCAGCACTTATGGGGCGGAAGAAAATGAGGCAAATTTACATTGGTTGATGAGTCGCATTACAAATTACGTGGGTGTGATGAATTATCAGGGTGGGAAAATTTTGGCAGATGAAACTGCCCTTATGCCGATTTTTGGTGAAATTGCTGAGCGTGGTCTTTTGTTTATCGATGATGGCAGCTCTGGAAATAGCAAAAGTGCTGATGTGGCAGAGGCTTCGCTTTTACCATTTGCTGGCGTGCAAGTTCAAATAGATGCTAAGCGAACCCGCCGTGACATAGCAGAACAAATCGAATTATTGGTCAGAGAAGCTAAACGAACTGGCACGGCTATTGGTTTTTCAAACGGGTTTTCTGAAACCATTGATATGCTTGCAGAGTTTTCTCAAAAGGCAACCGCTCTTGGCGTGGAGATAACCCCAGTGTCAGCCATTGTGAATGATCCAGAAAGATCAAGGTAATGGGAAAGAAAAAACTGAAAGATCTACCTTACCGCCCATGTGTTGGGATCATGGTGTTAAATCGTGAAGGTAAAGTTTGGGCGGGACATCGTTTGACGCCGGACAATGGCGAATTATCCATGACGGATAAACGATGGCAGATGCCTCAGGGGGGCATTGACAAGAATGAAGCCTCTATAGATGCAGCTGAGCGGGAGCTGTTTGAAGAAACTGGAATGACGCATGTTTCTTTGCTGGCTCAAGCCCCAGACTGGATCGACTATGATTTGCCGGAAGAATTGTTGGGTAAAGCGCTCAAGGGTAAGTATCGCGGACAAAGAATGGCGTGGTTTGCTTTTCGTTTTGAAGGCGATGAGACAGAGATTAATATTACCCATCCGCCGGAAGGCGCGCCTGTCGAATTTGACGCTTGGCAGTGGGTGGACATGGAAAAGCTGCCAGAAATGATTGTACCTTTCAAAAGGGCTGTTTATGATCAGGTCGTAGCCGCTTTCCGTCATTTGATAACATAATTGTATCAAGCAGCCACTTAAGACTGATCCTCTGCAGCATAAAATGAAATGATAACTGAATGCTTTGCAATAAACTGAAAATTCGTGCTTCAACTCCGAAAGATGCCAAAGCTATCCGCAAGGTCGAAACATTGGCTTTTGGGCGAAAAGCGGAAGCCAATCTGGTAGATCAGCTTATTCCTGCTCCAGAATTTACAGTTTCCTTGATCGCTGAATGTGATGGCAAGATTATTGGACATTTGTTGCTGACGGAGATTTCCGCGTCTGTAAAGGCGCTTGCTTTAGCACCCCTTGCAGTTGTGTCTGAATTTAGGGAAATGCAGGTTGGCAGCGATTTGGTTCGCTCCGGCATTCGGATTGCCCAGGAAAACACCTATGATGCGATCTTTGTTCTTGGCGACGTCTTTTACTATGAACGGTTTGGTTTTTCGAGCAATCTAGCAGACCCTTTTGAGATTGACTGGCAAGGGCGAGAGTTTCAAGCGCTTGAATTGCGTGAAGGTGCTCTTAAAAATAAAAAGGGCCGGTTAAATTACCCACAGCCCTTTTTAGATTTATAATTTCGAATGACAAAACTTTGCTCTAATGATTACTCAATGCTGCCCGTGGTCAGCGTATCAATTGGTTGTCCTGCAATAAGCATCGGATAGGCAGTCAATTGACCAATGATGCGGTTATGAACTGTGTCAGAATCACCAAGGCCAATATGGGTTGAGGACAATTTAAATTCAGTGTGGATGGTTGTTTCATTGCCACGGGCCAATCGAATTTTCTGACCGATACAGCCTACGGTTCTGCAAACAAAATTATCTACCCTGTGCACATTTGGCGTAACGCGTGTCAGCATTGGACCGTCCAAAACGCCTAGGTAATTTACTGGGATTCCGGCTCTGTTCAACTGAGCTGCCAAGGATGTAACGATATTGGCCCCATAGCTGATGCCTACTAGATTGATCAAAATTGATCTGTCTTTGGCATATTCGCGCTTAATATCAGCAAAAACCATCGGCTGGATAGCCATTCTACCTTCCACGGGCGTGGCATAATCATAGTGCTTTGCGCCTTGCAACTTACCTTTGAGATTATCGAACCCGTGGCCAACAAATGGCATCACACTGGCAAGTCCATTTACCAAATAGGTTTTTTGATGCTGGTAGACTGGTTTAAGATTATCTGCCTTGGCAGGAATGGATGAAAATGCAGCTGAAACGGTCAGTATCGCGGCAAACGCGGCGATCCTTTTTTTGATGCGAAGGGTCATCATTACAAATCCCTAGTTTCTTGGTTACATGCTTAAGAAACAGCAAATTGGTTAACTTGACGCTCAAAGGGATGGTTAATTTTGGGTAAAATAAGTTGTCTATGTCTTGCTATAAAAGCTTGAAAGCTTTCTAAATACGCATATGTTTGAATGGTATCGAAACAATTGAAAGGAGGTGATCCAATGTCGAGTGAATCATTATTTCCGTGTGGATCAATGCGCGTAGAAAGAACTCTGGAGCAACCTTCAGGAATTCTCATATAAGCACACCAGCTTCATTTTCATGATTTTTGAAAATGCAGTCAGGAATTGATTGTCCGGAAATGGAAATCACGGAACCGCCTATGCCCAGCATAGGCGGTTTTTTGTTATGTAAGAATTATTGCCATTTTGAAAAAAACCCCAAAAACAACAATGCCCGTCGGGGGAGGAGGATCCGGCAGGCATCGCTATGTTTATCCGGCCTTGGGAGGGATGGCCTAGATAATGATACTTAGTGAATGGGAGGAAAACACCAAGTATGATTCAAAACGTTACAAAACAATGTTTAACGTTTCATTAACTAGTATTTAAGGGTTCAGTTCTGATTTTTGGAGTCATAATGCTGCATTGCAGCATTGCAAAATTTGCATAGCTGGATTTGAAATGAGAAACGGGGGAGTGTTGTGGGCCACTCCCCCGTTCTTCCGTCCGACGATTGGCAAGCCTCAAGGCGGTCAAACCAAGGACTTATGTCTTGGCCTATCTAGTAAGGCGGAGTTCCTTGATGCTTTTAGCAATTTCACTGAAAGCCGTTCTCAATTCTGTTTCGCTGTTGGCGTCATAGAAGTAAGCGGTTACATCCGTGTCTTCAGAGGCACAGGCTTTCAATGTCTGTTTGGCATCATTGGGAGCGTTGAAGGCAATTGAATAGACCTCAATGCCATTGCCGCCCGCTTTTGCCTTTTTCATGCCTTTGCACAAAGCAATGGAATCCAGATTTGATGCATTAATTGTTTGGGACGTATCTCTTGGATCACTTTCATATCCATCAAAATATGTGTTGAAACTTCCATCGGTCATCAAGATAGCAATCTTTTTGGTTTTGCTATTGTAATTTGCTGGTTCAGTGCCTTTTGGCCAAAGTGACTGCCATTTTTCGGAAAGCATGTAATAGCCCCAGGCAATACCCAAATGACCAGCGGTATATCCATCTGCTTTCAAAGCAGTAATGTCGCCTTTCAACACCGTCGCGTTTGACGTAAGAGGACGAACTTTGCTTGAAGAACAGTCCGCGCCAGAAATGGCAGAGACATATTCCGTAGTGTAGGACACATCTGTATGGGTGTTTATTTTGCGTTCAGTCATGCACTTTTTTGAACTTTGACCACTTGCCTTGGTAACCAGTGCGTTCGATAAACGCACGCCTTCTGAGTAAGGTACTACACCTAAGCGGACCCGTGAGTTATTTTTGCCATCTGGGAGTAGGATGTCTACCGCATCTTTTGCGGCCAGCTTCAAAGAATCTAATTTGCCGTCCCAGTTCATAGATCCTGTCACATCAAGCACCATGCTGATTTCTACTTCAGTGGTTGAGAAAGTCGCTTCTGAAAAAGATTGAACTGGAACTGTCTCATAGCCCAAGAGGCTCATGACCGCCATTTGTACGGGTGCTTCAAGGGTGGCATTGATTTGGCCTGTTGAAGTGTTCACATTGAACTCAATGATGTTGGTATGATCAGAAAGTTCTGGATGTTGCCCAAGATTTGCAAAAAGATTATTTTCAAAAGCCGTTTTTAATTGAGCCGAAGTTCCGTTTTTCTCCAACATCTCATTACCCGCTGCAAGGATAGCTGCATCCAAAGAGTTGTTGAGTAAGGTCTTGGCTCGAGACATTTGCGAATAATCTACCGCAAGCCCCATGGACAGGAATATCGAAATTGCAGAAACACCGAATATGGCAGTGAATGTCCCACTTGTATCTTGAATAAAGCTAAGGGCATTTGATTTCAGCTTGCTGATTGTGTTTTGTATGACGGATTTCATTTTGCACTCCTGATGGTCTGTTTGACCTGAGCAATGCAACTGTCCTGCCATGTGAGCGCTAGCATTCATGGGCAAGGAGGTGAAAATAGTAACGTGTTGTTTTTATTGTATTTTTTCGTCTGCGCTTGGTTAACTAATGGTAAATAGCGATTGTCGACTTTTTTGACCGTTTACACGGCATTAACCATGATGGGATTGCGCGTCCCGCAATGACACAGGGGTAAAATATATATGAGAATAGCGCGCCAAAATGGTACGCATTCTTGGCACAATTCATGAAAAGGGATAATTAAGAGAAGCTATCGAGTCGTGTCTGCCTTGGGATCAAGACAAAAGTCACTGGCGGCTGTTTAACAGCCTTTCAAGATAATTTCTTTCCAGTAATGGGCGTAAAGGATCAGAAAGCTTTTTTCGGATAGCATCCATAATTTCCCGCGCCCTTTGAGCATCAATTTCACCCGGGATTTTTGTATCGCCATCATCAACGCGGCCGCGTGCATCGTTGCGCCGTCCGAGCGGGTCGGTTCCCTGCTGCCCCTTGTTAGGATCTCCAGCCTGACCTTGCTGCTGGCCGCCCTGATTTCTATCTCCTGCCATTTGTTGCATCATGGATTGAGCGCCCTGGCGCAAAGCTTCTAGTGCTTGCCCTTGGTTCGCAGCAGCATCACCTGACTGGCCTTTGCCAAGATTTTCGCCCGCTTCACCCATTTCCTCGCCTGCTTCTCCAAACTCTTTCGAGGGATCAAGCCCAAGGTCCTCCAATTGCTCGCCCAGTTCGCCGAGTTGTTTCTGCAATTGCTCTTGTTGTTGACGCAACTGCTCCATGGCATCGGCAAATTCTTGCGGCGTCATCGGTTGATCGCCTTGCTCACCATTCTCGCCTTGCTGGTTTTCGCCGTTCTCGTTTGGCTGGCGCTGTCCTTGCTGTTCACTATCGCCGGGCTGTGGTTCCCTGCGCTGCATGGAAAAGGTCTCATCCATCAATTGCTGCTGTTTCTGCATCAGCTCAGAAAGCTTATCGAGCGCTTGGTTGAGTTCATTACCTTCGGCTTGGCGTTGCTGTTGATGTTGTCCGGCGCGTAAATTGTCCATCATGCGTTGCATCTCGGCAAGCAATTCGCGTGCTGCATCCTTTGAACCGGACTTGGCCAAATCCTCAATTCGTTGCATCATTTTTTCCAAATCCCGTTCGGTCAGGGTTTGGGTATTCTGGTTGTTGGCAAGCGGATTTTGTTCAATCGGGTTTCGCGCCATCTCCTTTGCCATCTGCTCAAGAAAGTCCGCCATTGCCTGGCGTAACTCTTCCATCAGCTTGTCGATTTCTTCGTCGCTTGCACCATTTTCTAGAGCTTCAGCCAACTTTTCCTGAGCTTCGCGCAATTTACGTTCAACCTCAGAAAGATCACCGAGCTCTATTGCTAACGCGGCTTCCCACAATATATCCATTGCTTCGCGCAATTTATCGTCATTATTGGCAGGGGCTATCATACGATAGGCAGTTTGTAGCGAAATGAAAATTTTAGGATCAATTTCAAAAGTGTCTGCGTGGTTGGTAACAGCATCCAGAAGATTAGCGACATAAGGTGCGCTGTTTGCATCGAGGGCTAACAGACGTCGCTGTTCAACCAGGGCTTTCGCCATAGGATCTACAAATCGTCTGCCCGGCAATGTAATGGTCATCGGATCGCTCATGCCGATTTGCCCGGGGTCATCTGTTGCTTCCAAGATTAAACTAACTTTGCTGCCAGCAAATGGATGGCTGGATAAATCACGGTTTACCTTGGCGCGGCCCGACTTCGCTCTTGCCCTTGAAAGGGGTAAATCTAATACAGGAGCATCCACCAAAGGCCTTGCGCCATCTTTTGCGGTCTTGATACTGGAAATGATCCCGCGGGCAGATACAACACCGAAGTCATCCTCAAAAGAGTAATCTAGCTCTAATGCACCAGACAAAGCGGTTGATGGTACTTGCTCCAATCGGATTGTAGGTATTTGGTCGATTTCAACAGAAACAGGCCAAGACGCAATGACGGTATCATCGACGAACACTTCAATTGTGCCGCTATCCGTTAAAGTAGTGAGATAGTTCTTTGAGCCCAATGTATTGACGGCATCGGGGGCAGCGCCAATTCGGGTTGCACTTGCACCTTGAACAAATCGTGCTTGAACATCTTCCTCGCCCACATAGCTGATTGAAAGTTGGCTGCCATTTAATGCTTTGACAGTTGCTTCTGCCAGATCAATCGTTTCAATTGAACCAAGAGGCGCTGCAAAATAGATGGGTGGTTTAGCGGTATAGGCTGGTTGGCTGATCCACATATCAAGGCGGGATAGGACCAGCTGCGTGTCGATGCGCGGGGCAATTATATCTGTTAATCGGCCTCCGTTGGAGCCATAGGAAAATCCAAGAGCGATGAAGGCAGCAATTGGCAATATTGCCCGCAAAGCATATCGGTCGAATAGGTTTCCATTGGGCTTCGGTGCGCCTGCAGCAAGATTATCCAGCTGTGCGGCCATCCGTTTTTGGTGCTCACGCCATAAAGCGTCAGCAAATTCATCTTTTTCAGTGGCTATATGGTCGGTTTGGGCAGAAACAGGGCGGTGTGAGAAGCCGGAGGCTTGCTCAATTCGACGGTTGATCTCATCTTTTTTGGGGAACTGGAAAGTTTTTAGACGGGATAACGAAGCAATGGCCAGAGCTATAAAAACTAAAAGCCCTGACCATCTCAACCAGTCAGGGACTGCCTGCCAAAGGCCGAACCAGGAAAGCGAGATAAATAAACAAGCCAAGACGAAGAAAGGTACAAGGCGTGGCCAAAGATTTTCCCAAACAGATCCCAGCCAAGCCAAAGCTAAAACCAGATTTCCGGATTTAAAGCTGTAGCTGTCACCCGTTGCTGGTTCTGGTTTTCGCCTATGATCCAATTCTTCTGACAAATTTGACCTTTGCTAAGTTTGTTATGCGAAGCATTTTACTAGCCCTATAATGGGGCGATTTGGAGAAGAGTCAAAGTAACATTTTGATTATCGCAAAAGATTGCTAATCTGTACGTTTTGAATTTTGCCCCACGTGGCGTAGCAAAAAAATGGCGGGAACACGTAATGTACCCGCCAATTTCAATTTCGAAATATGGAAAAACTGACTATCCGGCAGCTACTTTTGTCAAAGCAGCATCGACTGAGGCGATGATTTCATCAATATCGTCTTTCTTGGCGATCAGGGCTGGACTGAAGGTCAACGTATTGTTGAAGCCATGGAAAGAGCGGTTGGTTGCGCCAATGATAACCGCGTCATTTGCCATGCAAGTGCTGACAACAGCTTGTGTCATAGCCTCTTCAACGGGCTCTTTTGTATCTCGGTCTTTGACCAATTCCAAACCGCAGAACAACCCTTTGCCGCGCACATCGCCAATGATGGTGTGCTTGCTTTTCAGACCGTCCAGTTTTTCGAGGAAGTATTCGCCCATTTTTACGGTGTTGCCCAAAAGGTCTTCATTTTCGAGGATGTTCATATTTTCCAAGGCTGCTGCTGGCCCCGCTGTACATCCGCCAAAGGTGGAAATGTCACGGAAATAGCTCAGCGGATCAGTTGGATCAGCTTTGAACATGTTGAAAACTTCTTCGGTGGTCACAGTGCAAGAGATCGCCGCATATCCTGACGCAACACCCTTCGCCATTGTGACCATATCTGGTTTGATACCGTAATGTTGGTATCCAAACCAAGTTCCTGTGCGACCCATGCCGCAAACAACTTCGTCAATGATCAGCAAAATATCGTATTTTTTGCAGATTTCCTGAACACGGTCCCAATAGCCCTTTGGAGGTGTAATAACACCACCGCCAGCAGTGATCGGTTCTAAAATGATACCGCCAACAGTATCCGCGCCTTCGCGCAGAATCACATCCTCAATGGCATTGGCCGCGCGAATTCCATAATCTTCAGTATTTTCAAACTGGGCACGATATTCAAGACAATGGGGAACTTCGACAAAACCTTCTGGAAAGGGACCATATTGTTCTTTGCGCTGTGTATGACCGCCGGAAGCAAGGGCGGCAATGGTTGTGCCATGGTAATCGCGATCGCGGAACAGGATTTTATGTTTCTTTCCACCATATTTGTTATGGGCAATCTGGCGTACGATCTTATAGGCTTTTTCATTGGCCTCGGAGCCTGAATTTGAATAATAGACGCGGCTCATGCCGGGCATTTTTTCAATCAGCCGTTCGGCAAATAACGCGCCTGGAATAGTTCCCATTGAACCCGCAAAGTAGTTCAGTTTGATCAGCTGATCACGTACTGCATTGGCAATGCTTTCTCGGCCATAGCCAACATTTACTGTCCAAACGCCACCCGAAACAGCATCAAGATGCTCGCGCCCTGCCTGGTTCCAGACGCGCATACCTTTGCCTTCGATAATAATCAGCGGATCAACTGTTTCGTATTTCTTGTGTTGGCTCAAGTGATGCCAGACGTTTGCGCGATCTGCTTCAACAACAGCGGTATAATCATTGGGATTGTGTGGTGCGTTCATTTCAAATCTCCCGGCCTCAACAGGCCTCCTCACTATACAGAAGTATATCCGCGGCGCAGTTTACCCGCCTTTGGAACTTGTAAGAAGTGTCAGGGAAAACAGCTAAATCTCTTAGCGCCAGACTCGCATCAAGTCGTGAGCCAGTTTGGGAGGCGATCCAGCGCTATGATCTCCTCAGAACTCATTCTTGGACGAACTATGTGAAATTCTTTGTCCTTTACCAATACCTCAGGAACCAACGCACGGGTATTGTAAGTCCCGGCCTGCACGGCGCCATAGGCACCTGCTGCAAAGATGGCAAAAAGGTCACCGCGCTCCATATGCGGCAGATTGCGGTCACGGGCCATATAGTCGCCGCTCTCACATACGGGCCCAACAATGTCACAGGTTGACCAGTGGGTGTCAGGTGCTGGTTGAACCACAGGTTTGATGTCGTGCCAAGCGTCATAAAGTGTAGGGCGGATGAGATCGTTCATGGCGGTATCCGCGATGAGAAATGTTTTTTCTGAGGTTTCTTTGCGGAAAATGACCTCTCCAACAAGAATCCCCGCATTGCCAACAAGCAGACGACCAGGTTCGAAGATCACCTGACAATCGAGCGCGCGAACATGTTTGGAAACAATTGCCGCATAGGCCTCAGGGGATGGCGGTGGCGTGTTGTCGCTTTTATAGGGGATGCCCAAGCCTCCCCCCAGATCGACGTGACTGATGTCATGCCCTTCGTTACGCAAACGACGAACCAAGCCTTCAAGACGAGAAAAAGCATCATCAAAGGGTTCCAGATCAATAATCTGGCTACCAATATGCATGTCTATTCCGGTGACTTTGATCCCCGGTAGACTGGCCGCCAGCGCATAGATTTTCTCAGCTTGATCCCATGGCACGCCAAATTTGTCTTCTTTTTTACCAGTTGAAATCTTGGCATGGGTTTTTGCATCAACATCAGGGTTAATCCTGAACGACACATTTGCAGTTTTACCCAAGGCAACGGCGCGAGCAGATAATGCGTGGAGTTCAGGAACTGATTCAATGTTAAAGCATAAGATTCCTGCCTCTAGAGCGGCATCCAGTTCATCATCCTTTTTGCCAACTCCTGAAAATACGATTTTTTGCGCTGGAATGCCTGCTTTTAATGCTCGAGCCAGTTCTCCAGCTGAAACGACATCAGCGCCGGAGCCAAGTTTTGCAAGCGTTGCCAGCACTGCCTGATTTGAATTTGCCTTCATGGCATAGCAAACAAGACTGGAAATGCCAGAAAATGCGCCCGAAAAAACCTTGTAGTGACGCTCAAGCGTTGCGGTTGAATAGCAATAGAAGGGCGTGCCGACAGCTTTGGCTATATCCGGCACAGCTACATTTTCGGCATGCAGAATGCCGTTGATATATTCAAAATGGTTCAAGGATATAGTTCCAAAAAATGAAAAGGTTAAATCAGGCCGTCTAGAATAAAAGGATTGTCAGGCTTAGTTCTCGCCGCGTCCTTTTCTGCCTCACTCGCATTTTCAGACAGTTGAGCACTTGGAGGCGCTTCCAATGCGCCTTTTCGACCACAGCCCGAAAGGCCAGCAGCCAAAAGTGCCAGCATCGAGGTCAGTACAAGTTTTTTCATCATGCCATTGGTCATGGCGTTACTCCAACTTCATTTTTGCTCATATTCGACATGACTGGCGAATTGTCAATTCAAGGCGATAAATTGGGCTATTTGAAGCCCTTTTATTCTATTTGGATTTTTCACCAGTTTCAGCGGCACGTTTCTTCTTCCAGTAAGCTACCTGCTTTTTCACATTGGCCGGCGCTGTGCCACCAAAGCTTTTGCGCGATGCCACTGATTTTTGAACAGAAAGAACATCAAAGACGGATTTGGTGATTTTCGGGTTAAGGCTTTGCAAGTCTGCCAAAGCCAGATCTTCAAGGCCGCATTTTTGTTTTTCAGCCATTGCAACCGCTGCGCCGGTCACATGATGGGCTTCGCGGAAGGGCAGTCCTGTCTCGCGAACCAACCAGTCGGCAAGATCTGTAGCAATGGAAAATCCAGAACCGGCAGCAGCTGCCATCGCGTCGCTATTGATGGTCATGTCAGACACCATGCCAGTCATGGCGGCAATTGCGAGTTCAAGATTTTCTGCTGCATCGAAAACTGCTTCTTTGTCTTCCTGCATATCTTTGGAATAGGTAAGCGGCAGGCCCTTCATGATCGTCAATAATGCAATCAAGGAACCGTTGATACGGCCTGTCTTAGCGCGCACCAATTCTGCAGCATCAGGGTTTTTCTTTTGCGGCATGATCGAAGAGCCGGTTGAAAAACGATCTGACAGCCGCACAAAATTAAACTGCGGTGTTGACCAGATAACGATTTCTTCCGCAAGGCGTGATAAATGCATCGCGCTGATCGAAGCGAGCGATAAGAATTCAAGGGCAAAATCACGATCCGAGACAGAATCAAGCGAGTTGCGGGTTGGTTCTCTAAAACCGAGGGCTTTGGCTGTCATTTTGCGATCAATTGGGAAGCCTGTTCCTGCCAAGGCGGCGGCGCCTAATGGGCATTCGTCCATGCGGGTTATCGCATCGGCGGCTCTTGAGCGGTCTCTGGCGAACATTTCAACATAGGCCATGGCATGATGACCAAATGTGACCGGCTGAGCGGTTTGTAAATGGGTAAAGCCCGGCATAACCGTTGCCGCATGGGTTTCAGCTTTTTCTAAAAATGCGTCAATTAGATTGCCAAGGATTGCATGAACCAATTGTGTTTGCTGTTTGACCCAAAGACGAAAATCAAGCGCCACCTGATCATTTCTTGAGCGTGCTGTGTGCAAACGTCCTGCGGCTGGTCCGATCAAAGCAGACAAGCGCGCTTCAATGTTCATGTGGATGTCTTCAAGAGCTGCTGAAAACTCAAAACTGCCCGATTCAATTTCTGACGAAATCGTGTCTAGACCTTTGTGAATTGCTTTGGCATCACTGGAAGAAATAATGCCTTTGGCTGCCAACATGGTTGAATGGGCTTTGGAGCCAGCTATATCTTGGGCATAGAGCTTGCGGTCATAATCGATAGAAGCATTGATCGCTTCCATAATAGCATCGGGGCGCTCTGAAAAGCGGCCACCCCACATTTGATTGCTGTTGGTCGATTTGCTTTTGGTTTTCGCTGGCTTTTTAGCCATGGGGCAAGGCTCCGAGTATTTGGTGGTTAAATGTGGTTTTTGTTGAATTGGAGAATTTCTGCGTGAGCGATACAAAAAAAACGAACATAACGCTACCCTCAACCCCAAGATTGGTTGCAATTCTTGGCATGTGTTTGGCTTTATCGGCTTGCAGTGACGGGCAGGAGCAAGCGTCTGTCGGTCAATGTGAAAGTGCCAAAACAATTACCGCGGCACTTGATCCGCTAGTCGGCGGCGATATTGCTGCATTTGCTGTGGTGGATGATCCTAAGGTTATTCCTGCGCTTGGGTTTTTAGATGGTGATAGCAAACCCGCGAGCCTGGATGATTTTAGAGGTAAAGTGGTTCTCTTTAACTTATGGGCTACCTGGTGCGCGCCATGCCGCCATGAAATGCCTGCCTTTGATGCATTGCAAGAAGCTTATGGCGGCGATGACTTCCAAATAATTCCAGTGAGTATTGATCGCGGCGGGATGGATAAACCAAAGGCGTTCTATTCAGAAATAGGTCTGAAACATTTGCCGTTTTATCAGGATGAAACCATGGGCGTGTTTAACCAGTTGAAAAAGCAGAGCCTTGCTTTCGGATTGCCGACAACCATTCTCTTGGACAAAGAAGGTTGTATATTGGGCTCGCTTAATGGTCCAGCAGATTGGGCTGGTGAAAATGCCAAGGCCCTGATCGAAACAGCGATCAAGGCCTCGAAATAAAATTCAGCAAATCAGCTTATCAAACAGAGCGTGTGATGCCACCATCTACGCGTATGTTTTGACCCGTAATATAGGCGCCACCAGAAGAAGCTAGAAAGGCCACAACGCTCGCTATTTCGTTGAGGGAATTACCATAGCGTACCATGGGAATGAGCGAGCGGAACTCTTATTTTTCCGGAAGACTGTCGATAAATCCCGGTAACACATTGTTCATGCGAATGTTTTCTGCTGCATATTTATCGGCAAACAATTTCGTGAAAGCAGCAAGCCCGGCACGGAACACGCCTGATGTTGGAAAGACTGGATTTGGTTCAAACGCAGCAAAAGTGGAAATATTGATCACTGTGCCAACTCCTTACTTTTGCATAATGGGTGTTACCAGACGTGTAGGGCGAACAACATTGAGGAAGTAAACATCCATTCCTGTGTGCCAGTCTTCGTCGGTCAGTTCCAATACTGGCGCTCTGGGGCCATGGCCAGCACTGTTGACAACAACATCAATCCGTCCCCAATGGGACATGGCTGCATCCACTAATTTTTGCAGATCATCGGTGGATTGGTTGGAGCCCGTTACCCCAATGCCGCCCAATTCCTTGGCAAGTGCTTCGCCTTTGCCTGATGATGACAATATGCCAACTTTAAAGCCATCTGCGGCCAAGGCTCGTGCGCTATCTGCGCCCATGCCGCTTCCGCCTGCAGTGATGAGTGCTACTTTGTTTTCCGCCATTTTTCTCTCCAGATTTGATTGATTGGTGCTCAAGTTTTCTTTGCGTCATCGACAATGTTCATAGTCGCCACGCCGCTATTGCCAAGTTCTACTGCAGCAAATGGACCGCCATGGCACATATGGCCCGCATCTTGGGGGTCCATAGGCGGCTCGTCAGCAAGGATTTGTTCTGCAAATTGTTCAGCATTGTCTTTTGGCCTGTAACCCAGAAAGCTGGCTTTGGCGTTGTCGACTGGCGCGCGATCATTGTTGGATACACCATAGACGATGGAAAATCCGGTAACAGGTGTTTCAATGCTGCGTTGAACCAGTTGAATTAAGTCATCATAAGAAAGCCAAGACCCCAAAGCGCGGGCATTGGTTACCTGGGCGCAGGAAAGAATGCGCATATGGACCGACTCCAAACCGCGTTTGTCCCAGTACATAGAGCCAAGGTCTTCAGCAAAACATTTTGCGAGGCCATAAAATGTATCTGGGCGATGGCGGACTTGGGTATCGATAAACTCGTTTTTCGGGTGCATACCGACAGCATGGATAGAGCTGGCATAAACCACCCGTTTCAAACCGTGTTGATAGGCGGCTTCCCATATATTGTAAGCCCCAACGAAATTAGGACCGAGGAGTTTTTCAAACGGTCCTTCATCGGCATATGCGCCCATATGGACAACCATATCCGCTCCCTCCAGCACTTTCATCATATCCTCAAGGCTAGCAAGATCGCCCTTGATGTAGCGCTCGCCATCATAGAGATTGCCGATATCATCTGTGATGTCGGTAGAGATCAATTCATCAGCAAGTTTTGTCAGAGGTTCGCGAAGGTAAGAGCCAAGTCTGCCAGCAGCGCCTGTAAGGACAAGTCTTTTTAATTTTGCCATGGGGTAACTTTCATGAATTTGAATGAGTAGAAATCTTTGTTGAGCCATTACAGCGTTGATAATCAGAGTCAAATAATAGCTAAAACCCATCTTTACTTTATTGCCAATTTAGCATCTCCATCATAATGAGTTTGAATTGAGATCGTAAAAGGAAATTTGATGCGCTTTGATATGGACAAGGTAACAACCGCTGTTGCCTATAAATTGCTTGCAGCAAGTGTGATACCCAGGCCCATCGCATGGGTGGTCAGTCAGGATAAAGCCGGCAAAGTGAATGCGGCGCCGTTTAGTTTTTTCAATGCCATGGGCTCAAACCCGCCAACTGTTGCCATCGGCCTTTTGGCCGATCCTGTGCGTGGTTTTAAAGATACAGCCAAGAATGTGTTGGAAACGGGTGAATTCGTTATCAATCTGGTGCCAGAGCGCCTTGTCGAAGCGATGAATATTACAGCTGTTGATGCGCCGAACGGGATGAACGAGTTGGAGCTGGCTGGCTTGGAGACATTACCTTCTGAGTTTATCAAGCCGCCAAGAATTGTTGATAGTCCTGTAGCATTTGAATGCGTTTCGCTTAATTCCGTCGTTACGGGCCCGCAACAAACAATTGTGATTGGGCGAGTTCTCGCCGTTCATATTCATGACCAATATGTGCTCGATGCGGAAAACGGTTACCTTGATACAAAAGGGTTTGATCTTGTTGCGCGCTCCTTTGGCAGCGAATATGTGCGTACTAAAGACACGTTTAATCTGGACAGGCCCAAATGGTCAGACCGTGATGCCAAAGCTTAAATAACGTCTTTCCTGCCCATATCACGAGAGTTGAACACATTGATCGTGCATGTTTGAACATTGACCTTTTGAGCCAATAGGCAATATTGCTCAGACAAGAATAATTCCGGGAGAGTTTTGCCATGACCGCCACTGCCGCTGCGCCTAAGAAAGCACCATCCAAAAACCAGTTTAAATGGGATGATGCGTTTTTGCTGGAAGATCAGTTGAGCGAAGATGAGCGCATGATCCGCGACAGCGCCCGCGCTTTTGCAGAAGCTGAATTACAGCCACGAATTAATGATGCGTATATGAATGAAGAAACAGACCCCAAGCTGTTCAAGTTAATGGGGCAAGCGGGTCTGCTTGGTGTGACAGTACCCGAAGACTATGGTTGCGCGGGAGCCAATTATGTTTCTTATGGTTTGGTAGCGCGTGAAGTCGAGCGCGTGGACAGCGGATATCGTTCAATGATGAGCGTGCAGTCTTCTTTGGTCATGTATCCGATTTATGCCTATGGCGATGAAAACCAACGCAAGAAATATTTGCCGGGGCTTGGGTCTGGTGAATTGATTGGATGTTTTGGTTTGACTGAGCCTGATGCTGGTTCTGATCCGGGCGGAATGAAAACACGCGCTGAAAAGATTGCAGGTGGCTATCGCCTTAAGGGGGCGAAAATGTGGATTTCTAATGCACCAATCGCTGATGTGTTTGTTGTTTGGGCAAAATCAGAAGCCCATGATGGGGCAATTCGCGGATTTATCCTTGAAAAAGGCATGAAAGGACTTTCTGCTCCAAAAATCGGCGGTAAACTTTCTCTTCGTGCGTCTATTACCGGCGAGATTGTGATGGACAGCGTTGAGGTCGGCGAAGATGCTTTGCTACCAAATGTATCAGGTCTTGCTGGTCCGTTTGGCTGTCTTAACCGTGCACGCTATGGCATCTCTTGGGGTGTAATGGGTGCGGCAGAGGCATGCTGGCATCAAGCGCGGCAATATGGTCTTGACCGCAAGCAATTTGGCAAGCCTTTGGCAGGTACTCAGCTGTATCAAAAGAAACTTGCTGATATGCAGACTGAGATTACGCTTGGGTTGCAAGGAACGCTGAGGGTTGGTCGATTGATGGATGAGGGCAAGATGGCGCCGGAAATGATTTCCATCATGAAGCGCAATAATTGTGGCAAAGCACTGGATATTGCTCGCCAGGCCCGTGATATGCATGGTGGCAATGGCATTCAGATCGAATATCAGGTGATGCGCCATGCAGCGAATCTGGAAACGGTCAATACCTATGAGGGAACGCATGATGTTCATGCGCTGATTTTGGGTCGTGCGCAAACGGGCATTCAGGCTTTCTTTTAGTAGAATTGGCCAAAGCTATTAATGTGGTGATGCGCATTTTCGCACGACATCTGAAATTAGCTGCAACTGCTGAGCCAGTGGGCTGGTCTTTCGCCAGATCATGCCAATAGTGCGTGATGGTTGCGGGTTGGTGAATTTGGCAATTGATACAGATGCTGATCTGGTTTCGACGTTGACAGCCATTTCAGGGATTAGTGTCACGCCAATACCAGCGCCGACCATTTGTACCAATGTGGACAGTGAACTTCCATCCAGACGTTCGCGTGGTGCCGTGGATGGTATTTTGCAAAAGGACAGTGCTTGGTCACGAAAGCAATGGCCTTCTTCGAGAAGCAACAACCGCATTTCACGAAGCATCTGCCGATCTGGTATCGGCTTGTTGATATCGGCCAAGGGCCGAACCAGAACGAAGCTTTCATCAAACAATGGAATTTCAGTTAGGGAAGGCTCTGATATGGGAAGAGCCACGATAGCCGCATCAATTTTGCTATCACTGAGTTCCTGAATGAGTTTTTCTGTTAGTGTCTCGCGTACATGGATATCCAGCTTTGGATAGTCTCGGGCCAGGCTCTCGATGATTTTGGGTAGGACATAGGGTGCTATGGTCGGTATAATGCCAATTCTCAAAGACCCTTCCAAAAAATCTCCCGCGCTTCTGGCCAAATCTTCCAATTCATCAATCGAGCGCAAAATATCACGAACCCTTTCGGCAAATTTCTCACCGAAATGGGTTAGGCGAACTTGCTTTGCACCACGTTCAAAAAGCACTGTACCCAAAGTTTCTTCGAGTTCCTTGATTTGCATGGACAAGGCAGGTTGGGAAATTGCGCACAGATCGGCAGCGCGGCCAAAGTGACTTGTTTTTGCCAGTGCTTCGAAATATCGGAATTGTTTCAAAGTTATATTTGCCATCAGAAAAACTTATCGATTTTATCAGAAAAATCAATTTCAACTAATGAGTTAGGTCTGATAAGATAAATTCAATCATTGATTTTTTGATCTGGCTCATGGCGAGATCTTTAAAAACGCTATCTACTCACAAGACAGTATTTGAACAACGAATGGGAGTTAAAATGAACGATATGAGCAAAGGCAAATGCCCAGTGATGCATGGTGCAAACGCGGCAAAGGCTACAGGCACCACAGCAAATCAGCATTGGTGGCCTAATCAGTTGAACCTGAAGGTTCTCAATCAAAACTCTCCAAAGGTCGATCCGATGGGCGAAGCATTTGATTATGCAAAGGCCTTTAAAAGCCTAGATTTCAAAGGACTGAAAAAAGATCTTTATGCGCTGATGACCGACTCACAAGATTGGTGGCCAGCGGACTATGGTCACTATGGCCCGTTTTTCATTCGTATGGCGTGGCATAGCGCTGGTACTTACAGAACATTTGATGGTCGAGGCGGTGCTGGATCAGGATCGCAGCGTTTTGCACCTCTAAACAGCTGGCCTGACAATGTCAGCCTGGATAAGGCCCGAGCATTGCTTTGGCCAATCAAACAAAAATATGGCAAAAACATCTCATGGGCAGATTTGTTCATTTTGACAGGTAACTGCGCGCTGGAAAGCATGGGCCTCAAGACATTTGGTTTTGGCGGCGGACGTGTTGATGTTTGGGAGCCTGAAGAAGATATTTACTGGGGGCCAGAAGCGACATGGCTTGGCGATGAGCGTTATAAAGGCGACCGTGAATTGGATAATCCATTGGCAGCGGTGCAAATGGGTCTGATTTATGTGAACCCGGAAGGTCCTAACGGCAATCCTGATCCACTCGCTTCTGCAAGAGATATTCGTGAAACATTCGCACGTATGGCGATGGATGATTATGAAACCGTTGCTCTTACTGCTGGTGGTCATACTTTCGGTAAGGCGCATGGCGCTGGCGATCCGGGCAAATTTGTTGGTCCTGAGCCGGAAGCTGGAAGCTTGGAAGATCAAGGTTTTGGCTGGAAGAACTCAATGGGTTCTGGTGCTGGCGGCGATACGATTTCAAGTGGACTTGAAGGTGCTTGGACACCTACACCCATTACCTGGGATAACAGCTATTTTGATGTGTTGCTAGGTTATGATTGGGAACTTACCAAAAGCCCGGCTGGCGCTCAGCAATGGACGCCGACCAAAGCGTCTCAAGCGAAAATGGCTCCTGATGCCCATGATGCTTCCAAGTCAGCACCATTGATGATGTCGACTGCGGATATGGCCATGAAAATGGATCCGGCCTATGCAAAAATTTCCAAGCGGTTCCACAAGAACCCGGCTGAATTTGCTGACGCATTTGCGCGAGCATGGTTCAAACTGACCCATCGTGATATGGGCCCGATTGCTTGCTATCTTGGCCGCGAAGTGCCGAAGGAAGAGCTGATCTGGCAGGATCCTGTTCCAGCGCGTGAGCATAAGCTCATAAGCGCAAAAGATGTGACCGCTTTGAAAGCGAGCATTCTTGAGTGTGGCCTGACTATTCCTCAATTGGTCTCGACAGCATGGGCATCGGCTTCGACCTTCCGTGGCAGCGACAAGCGCGGTGGTGCCAATGGCGCACGTATTGCTCTTGCGCCCCAGAAGGATTGGGAAGTCAATAATCCAAAGCAATTGGCAAAAGTGCTTCGTAAGCTCAAGTCCATTCAAAAAGAGTTCAATGCCAGCGGTAAATATGTTTCCCTTGCTGATCTCATCGTGTTGGGCGGAACAGCCGGCGTAGAAGAAGCCGCTAAGAAAGCTGGCCACAAAGTGAAGGTTGCTTTTGCAGCTGGTCGGACTGACGCTTCGCAAAAGCAAACCGATGTTGAAGCCTTTGAAGTATTGGAGCCAAAAGCAGACGGTTTCCGCAATTTCATGAACGGCAAACATGGTCGTCCTGCAGAAGAACTGCTCGTTGACCGCGCTCAATTGCTCGGACTAACTGCGCCTGAAATGACTGTGCTTGTTGGTGGTTTGCGGGTTCTTGGAGCTAATACAGATGGATCTAAGAATGGTGTATTCACTTCCCAGGCGGGAACCCTCACCAATGATTTCTTTGTCAATCTTCTAACACGCAATACGAAGTGGGAAAAAGTTGCGGGTGAAGACGGGCTTTACGAAGGCAAAGATCGTAAAAGCGGGAAGTCCTTATGGACAGGAACGCGTGCAGATCTGGTGTTTGGTTCAAACTCCATTCTTCGGGCACTTGCTGAAGTTTATGCCTGTGATGATGCGAAAGAAAAATTCGTTCAGGATTTCGCTGCAGCTTGGACAAAGGTTATGAACCTTGATCGTTTTGATCTGGTGAAATAAATGTGAAATAGTCGGGTGGGGCAATTGCCCCATCCAGCACCAAGTTAGCAGAATGGCCCATGGCGTTCTCGTGCTTGTCAGACATGTGAAACATGGGAAAAAATGAAGATGGCTAATCCGTTATACGATACTTTATTTGGCCGTCATTCCGGAAATTCTGCCGCTTTTCTATACCTGAAAGATGGTTCAGTTTGGACCTATACGGACTATCTGAACCGGGCAGCGCAAATTGCACATGTCATCACCAATGCAGGATTGGTTCCAGGTGACAGGGTTGCGGTTCAAGTTGAAAAGTCAGCTGAGGCTTTGGCGGTCTATGCGGCTTGCGTGCAAACAGGCACGATATTCCTGCCACTCAATACGGCTTATACGCCTAGTGAGGTTTCCTACTTTTTTAATGACGCGGATGCCGGGCTGATTGTCTGCCGTGATCAAGACCTTGATGCCTATTCCAAATTAGAAGGGTGTGAAAGTCGCGTTTTTGAAACGCTTAACACAGATGGTACCGGGTCACTACTAGACAAAGCAGCCAGCCAATCGAATGAGTTTCAAGCCGTTTCGCGCGACAAGGATGATATTGCAGCGCTTCTATATACTTCGGGAACAACAGGGCGTTCTAAAGGTGCTATGTTGAGCCAGGATAATCTGCTTTCCAACTCGCAGTCGCTTGTCGAGTATTGGCAATTTACCAAAAAAGATGTGCTGCTTCACGCTCTACCAATATTCCACACCCATGGTTTGTTCGTTGCCAGCAATGTGATGCTGCTTGCAGGTGGAGCTATGATTTTTCTTCCCGGTTTGGATATGGATCAGATGTTCCGTTTCATGCCAAAGGCAACCAGTATGATGGGTGTCCCCACTTTTTATACACGCTTGCTTGGAGATCAAAGGCTGACCAAAGATAGCGTGTCGCATATGCGGCTTTTCATTTCCGGTTCAGCGCCTTTGCTGGCTGAGACACATTTAGAGTTTGAAGCACGCACAGGCCAGCGCATTCTAGAGCGCTATGGCATGACCGAAACCAATATGAATACGTCAAACCCCTATGAGGGCGAGCGGCGGGCAGGCACTGTTGGTTTTGCTTTACCTGGCGTTTCAGTGCGCGTTAGCAATCCTGATAATGGGAAAGAAGTTACCATCGGTGAAACAGGCGTTCTTGAAGTCAAAGGCCGCAATGTTTTCAAAGGCTATTGGCGCATGCCGGAAAAAACGGCAGAAGAGTTTCGTGATGATGGATATTTTATTACAGGTGATTTAGCCACGCTAAATGATGAGGGATATGTCACTATTGTGGGACGCGCCAAGGACCTAATTATCTCAGGCGGTTATAATATCTATCCAAAAGAAATAGAGCTGGTTCTTGATGAATTGCCCGGTGTTAATGAATCTGCTGTTGTTGGCGTTCCGCATCCTGATTTTGGAGAAGGGGTTGTTGCTGTGCTGATTGCAAAGCCGGGCGCTACTTTGGATGAAAAACAGATCATGGCTGCCACCAGCGAAAAGTTGGCCAAATTCAAACAACCCAAGAAAATATTCATTCTTGATGAATTGCCGCGTAACACGATGGGAAAGGTTCAAAAGAATATTTTACGCGAGACCTATGTAGGGCTGTTCAAATAGGCGGCGTTTTTACTTCTTTATCCGAAACTGCTCATGGCAAGACTTGCAGGTGCCAGCGACAGCTTGGAAATCGGTCATTAGCGATTTACCTGTCTCTGCTTCAGCAGCCCTGATAGAAAGTGTGTTTGCTAGCGCGGCAAGTTCCGCAGCCTGTTTGTTAAACTCATCAGGCTTTTCCCAAATCGCTGGTGCAGCTTCTGACATCTGATCATCCATTTGCATCATGAAATGATCAGGAAAAGCCGCAGCATGGCCCGCAATTTCTTCAGCCTGCTTGGAAACCAAACCGCTATCAAAAGCTGTTTTTCCCGTTAACATAGCCGAAATTGATTTCATATGGTCACCAATGGCGGACATGGCATCCATACGCATTTTGACCATGCCAGTAGCGCCTTCGTGAGCCATTGCTGTACTGATTACGACGAGTGCAATCGCTGCTCCTGCAGCAAGTGTTTTGATTTTCATTTTCTTATCCTAGTTAATGCCGTTAGCGCGTTGAAGTTCCCGAATATAATAGGTGATGTCAGCAATTTCCTGATCGCTAATACCTTCAACAGGCGGCATATTTCCAAATGGCCAATGATGAGCCCTGACCCCATTTTTTGCTGCAAGATAAAACGACTGGTCGCCATGGTGAGAGGGCTCATAAATGATGTGAATGAGAGGAGGCGCAATGCCATCTTGACCAATGGCATTGATGCCATGGCAGGCTGCACAATTTTCATTGAAGGCCGTTTGTCCAATGCTTGCCTTTTCGGATAATGCAGGCACGGTGACTTCAACGATTGGCAGCCCGCTGGCCGGTTCTTTTTTGCTGAACAAGAAAACGTACCCAAGTCCAAGGGCAGCCAACAAGACAATGCCTGTTATCATTGTTTTGGTTTTCATGGTTAGACCTCCTTCTTTCACAAGCTATTCTTTGAGTTCAGTTACAGTGAGCTTGCAATTGAAATTAGGGCAGTTCACCGGCCTATTCAAAAGTTTGCCCTCGCGGAGGATAATCATACCAACCCGGATCAGAGTAATCGTCAATTCCAATACCTTCGCGGATTTTTACAACTGAGAAAATTCCGCTTACTTCAATCGGCCCATTGCGTTCATGGTATGGTGCGACTTGTTAAATTGAATTGCCCAATCACCCAGATATTTTGCATGATACTCACAGGCCTGCATCGCGCCTATAGGGATATCCATTGAAACCACAAAGGGATCAATATCAAAAGTGTTGAGCATGGTCAGAAAATTTCGATTCACAGTTATAAAGGCCGAGTCTTTTGCATAGATAACAAACTAATGCCTCTTGACCCTACCAGATAATTATCGCAGTTTCCTGATATATAGGGAAAACACTATGCATTTTGATGACTTCTTTAAAACCGAGCTGAATAAATTGCATGAGGCAGGCAATTACCGTGTGTTCGCTGATCTGGAACGCAAAGCGGGCGAGTTTCCCCGTGCACTTCGATATCGTGAAGACGGCTCGGCCCATGAAGTGACTGTGTGGTGTTCAAACGATTATCTTGGCATGGGCCAACACCCTGATGTTATCGGCGCAATGCATAGCGCCATTGACTCAAATGGAACTGGGGCAGGTGGTACAAGGAATATATCCGGCACCAACCATCACCATGTAGTCCTTGAAAAAGAATTGGCCGATCTTCATGGCAAGGAAGCGGCGCTGATATTTTCGTCAGGCTATGTTTCGAATTGGGCCGCCTTGGGCACGTTGCTTGCTAAAATTCCAAATGTCATCTGCTATACAGATGCTCTCAACCACGCTTCCATGATCGAGGGCATTCGTCATTCGCGCTGTGAAAAGCGCATCTTCAGGCATAATGATCAAAAACATCTTGAAAAATTGATGGCGCAGGATGATCCAAACACTCCAAAACTGGTAGCATTCGAGAGCGTTTACTCCATGGATGGCGACATTGCTCCGATCGAAGCCATCTGCGATGTGGCTGACCAATTTGGCGCATTAAAATATATTGATGAAGTTCATGCCGTTGGCATGTATGGACCTCGTGGTGGCGGTGTCGCTGAACGCGAAGGGATTATGCAACGTCTCGATGTAATAGAAGGCACTTTGGGAAAAGCGTTTGGCGTGATGGGTGGTTATATAACGGGAAGCAAGGAACTGATCGACTTTGTTCGCTCCTTTGCTTCAGGCTTTATTTTCTCGACTGCGCTTCCGCCAGCAATCGCTGCAGGCGCGTGTGCTTCCATCCGGCATTTAAAAGAAAATCGTGAAATTTCCGATTTGCACAAGGAGAAAGTTTGCCAAGTGCGGGCTGCACTTGATGCGCGCGGTATTCCTCATATGCCTAACCCAAGTCACATTGTGCCCGTGATGGTGGGTAACGCTGCCAAGTGCAAGTGGATTTCAGATATCATGCTTGATGAGTACGGCATCTATGTCCAGCCGATCAACTATCCAACGGTTCCTGTTGGCACTGAACGTTTGCGTATCACCCCAACACCTTATCATTCAGCGGAAGATATAGCTCATTTGGCTGCGTCTTTGTGTGATCTTTGGAGCCAGTGCGCCCTTGCCCGCCAAGTGGCTTAGAGTAACCGAAGCGTTCATCTTCTTATCAAGCGACAGCAGAAGGCTGGATTGATTTTTCTGCATTCATATCCAGCAGCCTGTCGGTCACGCCGGCAGATAACCATATTGCAAAAAGGGTGATCCAGGCAGTGAGAGCGAATACACTTGCGCCTGTAACCCCCGCGCCAACAGCGCAACCGCCAGCGAGCATGCCGCCAAATCCCATCAATGCTGCACCGAATAGATAGCGTTTCATGGCATGTCCGCCTTCAAAGCCCTGCAGTGCCAATTGACTTGTAAACAGGGCGGCCAAAAATGAGCCGATGAACACGCCTGGCACCAGGCCGACGCTGAAATCAATCATTGATCCAGGCGGGTTTAGAAATAACATGAGCGTGTCTGCTGAGGGACCGGTAAAGGTAATCGCTTCCATCTTTACAGGTTCAAAAGACAGGGTTGTCATCTCGCTTGTGAACCACCAGGCGATGGGAATTGTCGCTCCAACAAGGAGTGCTCCCAGAATGTTCCAAAAACTCATTTTTCTAAGATAAGCGACAAATAAGGCGGCCACCACTGCAATTGTCGTGATCAGGAGCGCAGATCGACCGTCAAGCTACGCAAAGGCCAACAGATCATTTCCACCAATGCTGAGTGTGGTCGTGTTGTTGGCGATAGCTTCGCGGACAGGGGATAAAAAGCCTTTGAGGCTTGCCTGTGCAAAGACGGCAAACACCAGACCTGAAAGCAGGGCTCTTAGATTTCCTGTGGCTGAAAGCACCAGTAATCTGCTCGAACACCCTCTGGCTAAAACCATTCCAGTGCCAAATATCAAACCACCAAACAATGCTCCAGAGAGGCTTTGAGGCGATGCTATTTGTCGAGTTTCACTGGTGGCAATCCCATTAAAATAGCCCAATAGCTGTGTGCCAAATACAGCTGCAGTAAATACCAGTAACCAGACTGCTGTCCTTGGCCCTATGGAACCTCGGGAAAATTCTATGGCTGCTGCCCTGAGACAGAATTTGCTCTGTTGAGCAAAAGCACCAAAAATTGCGCCGATCAGCACTCCGCCAATCAACAAAGTCCAGTTCTCACCAATCTGATCTACCAAATTTACCAGTTCCATAGGCAAGAAATAATCGGGAATGAGACGCTTTGAGTTGACGCAGATCAAATCAAGCGCAAATATATTCAAATTATCAAATGTTTGGATGGAAAGATCATGACCGATTTCACTTTTACCCGTAGGCAATTATTAAAAACAGGAGCAGGCATCGCTGTCAGCATGGGGTTGCCGTGTTCCGCATGGGCCATGGGCACTTCCAAAATTGGTGCAAAAGTGTTGACGGTTTTGTCTGATGGAAATTTGAGCCTGCCTTTGGACTTCGCTTTTCCGGATGTTCCCAAAGCCGAGATTGAGAAATTGCTGGCTGAAGCTGGTCAGCCGACAGATGTCCTGACACCTGATTGTAATGTGACCTTGTTGCGGGATGGCGACAGGCTGGTCCTGTTTGATGTTGGTGCTGGTGCTAATTTTATGCCCTCTGCAGGCGCGCTCGGTGATAGTCTTACAGAAGCGGGCATTGATCCATCCGATATTACCGATGTGGTATTCACCCATGCTCATCCGGATCATATTTGGGGATTGGTGGATGATTTTGATGAGTTGATTTTCTCCAACGCCAATTATCTCATTAATTCTGTTGAATGGGATTATTGGCGCGCTGAAGATACGCTTGAGAAAACCCCTGAAGCGAGAAAAACATTTGTGATAGGTGCGCGCAATCGGTTCGACTACCTCGAAGACCGGATACAGCTTTTCAAATTTGGCGAAGAAGTTTTGCCGGGAATTGAAGCTGTGGATACTTCCGGCCATACGCCGGGGCATACCTCATTCGCGATCCATGACGGCAGCGAAAGTGTCATGGTAATTGGGGATGCGGTGACCAATGTGGCGGTTTCGTTCCAGCATCCTGAATGGCCTTCGGGTTCAGATCAGGATGTAGAGACAGCAATTAAAACACGGTCTACATTGCTTGATCGACTGGCTGCCGACCAAATGGGCTTGGTAGGGTTTCACATGCCGAATCCTGGCTTGGGTCGGGTAGAAAAGAAAGGGACAGCTTATCGTTTCGCCCAATCATAAAGTTTGCCGAATCAATCTGAAATCAATTTTTCAGCGCTGAAAAGAATGAGCCTTCCAGGAGATAAGAAAGCCCCATCCGTGCGCCAACGCCAATAGACAGCATGGTGACGGGCACTGAAATCGCCAGAAGCGAAGCGGCGCTAATGCCTTGTCCAATAGTGCATCCCAATGCCAGAACACCGCCAGCGCCCATCAGAGCTGCGCCTAAAATGTGGCGGCTTAGTTCTCTAGCGTCATCACATGCTTCCCATCTGACATTGTCTGCTGATCGCGCGGCAATTGCTGATCCAATAATAGTGCCGATTACAACTCCAATACCATAGTCTGGAGTTGAGCCTGTAAAGGCTGCGAACTGTAGAATGGTATCGCCAACTGGCGCCACGAAACTTGCTGATTCAATTTGGATGGGATCGAAGGAATGAGTAGCGAAGTACGATGTGACAACCCATCCTAGGGTAACAAGGCATCCCATTATGACTCCGGTTATGATCGACTTTGTGTCCTGACGATATTTTCTGTCTTTGAAAATCCAAATCAAGGGCACCAAGATCAAAATGATCACGACAGGCAAATAGGCATTCTCCGACGTTAAATGGGAAACCACATCTGGAATTGATTGGGTTCCTGCAAAGTTAAGATCGATTTGAAAATTGTCAAAAAACCCAGTTCGACCCAGAGCTAAAAACCCACGCTGCGCTGAAAGAGCGGCTAGCCCAAGGATCAGCACTGCCATCAAGCTTTTGAGGCTGCCTCCGCCTAAACGCACCAACGCGCCAAATCCACAAGTACCGACAAATGCCATGCCCAGCCCAAAAGCAAATCCACCCACAATGGCGCCGAGCCAACCGAAGTTTGGTGTGAGATAAAAACTATCCGATAGGTCTATTTGGCCTGCGCCTACCAAAATCTGTGTCGACGCTGCAGCAATGGTTGCAGCCAGGACCCAGGTTCTCAATCCATTGGAATTACCAGCGTACCAGTGTTGCTCCAGCGATGAGAGGGTGCAAAAGAAATTTCTTCTGGCAACATATCCAAGAAGAATTCCGACTAGCAGCCCAGACAAAGGAAGCAGGAATATCGAATTTTCCATTCCAAATTCCGCCCTCCCAAGCGAATGCTATTTTTTATCACCTCGAACAGGCGCACAAAACAAAGTGTATAGTTCTTCGATGATACCCGATATCTCAGTATTTGCGATGCTGTAATAGATCGTCCGACCATCGCGGCGTGTATTTACCAATCTGTCAAAACGCAATCTCGCCAATTGTTGCGAGACCGCGGCTTGCGGCATGGACAAGGTTTGTTCTAGATCTGACACGGATCTCTCGCCTTCCGACAGAAGGCATAAAATAAGCAGGCGCGTCTCATGCGACAATGCTTTCAAAAGATCACTGGCTTTGCGGGCCTGTTCAATGAGTTCGGTAACCTCTTCAGGTGAGGCGTCTGGTTTTAATGCTGGAAAAGTCAATTTGTTGAACCGTTTCTTGATAGTTGATTGGGTCGATAATCACCCGGATTTTTCTTCCGGTAGTTTGTCGAGCATTTCTTTGAGCAGGAACCAGAAAAAGTTGTCGCCTGTATATCCGCGCATGCGGCCAATCTCAATACCGTTTTCCATTAAAACGAATGTTGGTGTAAATCTCTCCATTTGAATATTTTTCAAGTCCTCCGGCCAAGGCTCATGAATATTGACCACTCTCAAGGGAGCGATTTTGGCCTCTTCCGTATTTGGGTAAATGCCCCCAATTTCCTCGTGCCAGCGTTTGCACCAAGCGCATCCATTTTGCTCCAGCATCAACAATTCAGCGGCGATGGCGTTTGGCGAAATGCCAATCATGGCAATAAACAAAATGGTTCGAATTAACTGGTTCATCGGGATGACTTTATCCTCAGGTGCGCAGATGCAAAAGTAAAACTCATTGCTCATTTCCAATATCCTTATATAGTATTTTCAATATGTATTCCAGCCGCTCACGAAATGTTGTTGGTTGGAGGGAGGATCGCAGCATGTTGGATATCGGAATTGGTGGCGCGCTTTTGGCGGGATTGCTGTCGTTTGTGTCTCCCTGCGTTTTGCCAATTGTTCCGCCATATTTAGCCTATTTGGCGGGTATCAGTTTTTCCGAACTCACAGATGATAAGGTTCCTGCAGGTACTGCACGACGTATTGTTCTTTCTTCAGTTTTTTTCGTTCTTGGATTCACTACTGTGTTCGTTGGTCTTGGAGCGACGGCAAGTTTTGTTGGCCAATCCATTGCACGCTACTTTGATACGCTGTCGATAATTGCGGGCATTTTGATTATTATCATGGGACTGCACTTTTTGGGCGTATATCGAATTCCGCTGCTTTATCGTGAGGCTCGTGTAGACGTTAAGAAAAAGCCAGCTGGGTATGTTGGCGCCTATATTATGGGCTTGGCATTTGCATTCGGATGGACGCCCTGTGTTGGTCCGGTTCTGGCTGCTATTCTATTTGTGGCAGGATCGGAAGAAACAGCGCTTCGCGGGGCTTACCTGTTGGCAGCCTATTCAATGGGAATTGGTATTCCCTTTATACTGGCTGCTGCATTTGCGGGGCGCTTCCTGGGGCTGGCCAACAGATTTAAAAAGCACATGCACAAGGTGGAAATGGTCATGGGAGCTTTCTTGGTTTTCACAGGCATTCTTTTTGTCACGGGAACCATGTCTTACATTGCACAATGGTTACTCGAAACTTTTCCTGTATTTGCGACAATTGGATAGGAGATAAAAATGAAAAATTTGTTCACTTTTTTGGCCGTCATACTCTTTTCAACTGGATTGAGTTTTGCATCTGAAGTTGGAGAAGACGGACTGCACAAGCAAGACTGGTTCGCGTTGACCTTCAAAGATGTGGCTGATGACATGGCAAGTGCACAGGAAGAAGGCAAGCGCCTAGTGCTGATCTTTGAACAGCGGGGCTGTATTTATTGTGCCAAAATGCATGAAGAGATTTTGTCCGATCCTGAAGTCGCTGATTATATCAAAGCCAATTTTAAAGTTGTCCAGTTTAATATGTTTGGCGATGAAGAAGTGATTGACACAGATGGCGAAGAGTTGACTGAAAAGACAGCCGCACGAAAATGGGGGTTCGCGTTTACCCCGACAATGGTTTTTCTGCCTGAAACAGTGAGCGAATCAAAGCCTGTATCGCAACTAGCTGTGCAGGTGATGCCAGGGGCTTTTGGCAAATGGACGTTTCTCAATATGTTCAAATGGGTGAAGGAAAAGGGCTATGAGGGGGATGAGCACTTTCAGAAATATCATGCCCGAATCATTGAGGAACTAAGGGCTGAGGGTAAGCTCGGAGCTGAATAAAAATAATACATTCAAATAATACAATTTATGCATTGAATTATATTCGTTATGAGTCTAGCCTTTGAGTTGGGAGAATTTTGAGTTGGACGTTGTGTGCGTCTTGAGGAGGATAAACAATGAATTTTGGCCTTAAGCTGGCAGCCATTGCGGCGATTGTATCAAGCACTTCTTTTGCAAATGCAGAAACTGTTGCGCCCGATGATGTTAAATTGACCGATGGTGTAATTGCTGCCTCATTAACTGGTGAAGAGGGCGATCCTGAAGAAGGTGCGCTAATTTTTGCAAGCAAGAAACTAGGCAATTGCCTTGCCTGTCATGCCAATACGGCCATGAAAGATCAGCTATTTCATGGCGATGTTGGCCCGCCGCTGGACGGCGTTGGGTCACGATGGGAGGCTGAAGAGATCAGAGCGATTATCGTAGATTCGAAAGCCGTTTTTGGCGATCAAACGGTAATGCCTGGATTTTACAGTCTCAAAGTTGGTCTTAATCCGCGCAAGGATCTCGTGGGAAAAACAATTTTGAGTGCCGAACAAGTTGAAGATGTTGTGGCATATCTGGCCACGTTAAAGGAATAAAGGAGAATGCGGATGAATATTACCCGTCGACAAGCGCTAGTGCTTTCAGCTGGTGCCGCAGCGTTTGCGGTTGCTGGTTTAAATTCAACTCCATCATTTGCGTCAGCAGAAGATACTGAAAAAGCGATTATGGCAATTTCTGGCGGCAAGATGCCAGAAACTGGCAAGGTAACTCTAACAGCTCCTGAAATTGCGGAGAACGGAAATACTGTTCCAATCAGCGTTTCAGTAGACAGTGCTATGACCGAAGGTGATTTGGTAGAATCTGTATCTATTTTTGCTGAGGGCAATCCCAATCCTGATGTAGTCACTTTTAACTTCACTGCTTTGAGCGGTGCAGCATCTGCCACTACACGCATGCGTCTTGCCAAAACGCAAAACGTTATTGCAGTTGCAAAGATGGCTGACGGGTCAACTTACATGGATAAAAAAGAAGTTAAGGTAACCATTGGCGGTTGCGGCGGCTAACTGGTAGTTCGTTTTAAGGAGAAATGTAATGGCTTCTAAGCCTCGAGTAAAAGTGCCTAAAAAGGCGACTGCTGGTGAAGTAATCACTATTAAAACGCTAATCAGCCATGAAATGGAATCTGGTTTGCGTAAGGATAAAAAAGGCGAACTTATCCCTCGTAAGATTATCAACAAGTTCACTGCCGAATTTAATGGCGAGTTAGTTTACTCGGTGGATTTGCATGCTGCTGTTTCAGCCAATCCATACTTGGAGTTCACTGTTAAAGTGAACGAAAGTGGCACATTCAAGTTTTCGTGGGTGGATGATGATGGAACAATCTACACTGATGAGCAGTCTATCACTGTTGGCTAAATAGCTGGCAAACGAAAGGCGTGAGCCTTGGAATTTCGGGAGGAATTATGTTTAGAACCAACTTAGTAAGGGCTGCGATATTGGCTAGTGCGGCTAGTATATGTGTATCGAGCGCTAACGCCGACCCAGTCGATCAGGAATTGGTAATCGATGGGACGTTGAAAATCGTCACAAAGACTGCCGCTCCTGAAGGTCACCCGTTTGATGAGGTGCTATCTGGTTGGCTTTTCCGCACCGAAGAAACAAGGGCTATGGAAGCTGATAGTTTTGATAATCCAGGTATGCTTCGCGTTGAAGAAGGCGAAGCGCTGTGGAGCACTGTAGAGGGTACGGCCGGAAAATCCTGTGCTTCTTGTCACGGTGATGCTGCAGAAAGCATGAAAGATGTGGGCGCGGCGTATCCTAAATGGGATGAAGCTTCAAAAAAACCGATTAATATTGAATTGCAAATCAACAAGTGCCGGACCGAGCAAATGGGCGCCGAGGCCTATGAATTCGACAAGGGTGGGCAGAAACCCTTAACGGCTTATATCAAGAATCAGTCTCTTGGCACTCCAGTTGCAATTGATCTGAAAACCGGCGAGATGCAAAAATGGTGGGAAATGGGTAAGGAAACTTACTATACCCGAACCGGCCAGTTAAATCTGTCATGCTCAAATTGTCATGAAGACCAGATGGGTAAAAATATTCGCGCTGATCATCTCAGCCAGGGACAAGTCAATGGATTTCCTACTTACCGCTTGAAACAAGCTGACTTGGTGTCGCTTCACAATCGTTTTCGTGGTTGTATCAGAGACACGCGTGCAGAGTTTCCAAAGGCGTTTTCTGATGAGCTAATGGCGCTGGAAGTGTACGTTACTTGGCGCGGAACAGGCCTGTCCGTAGAGACACCAGCCGTACGCCAGTAGAGTTTAAAACACAGTGGGAGGGCAATGCGCTTTCCCACGTTTTCATTTTGATTTTTCTAATTGTTGCTGGATTTGCGTAGAATCCGGACCGATATTCTTTTGTCAAAAGAGGTGCAAGATGTTTTCGCGTCGTGAGTTTTTACAATTTGGAGCAGTTGCCGGTTTGGCTACTTCTATGTCCTCCGGGTTTACAGGCAACATGACAAGGGCACTTGCCCAACAAAAACTCACTCAGGATGATCTTCTCAAATTTGATAGCAAAGGTCAGATTACGCTCCTCCATTTTACAGATGTGCATGCCCAGTTAAAGCCAATTTACTTTCGTCCTCCGGATACAAATATAGGTGTCGGAGCATTTGAGGGTATTCCGCCTCATCTGGTCGGGAAAGAATTTCTGAGTCATTTTGGACTGCAAGAAGGTTCGCCCTTAGCCTATGCCCATACAATGGACGATTATCTCAATCTTGCTAAAACCTATGGCAAGCTGGGCGGACTTGATCGCACATCAACTTTGGTGAAATCAATTCGCGCTGACCGGGGAGATGACAAAGTTCTGTTCCTTGACGGGGGAGATACCTGGCAGGGTTCATACACATCTTTGAAGACCAACGGTCAGGACATGGTAGACTGCATGAAACTCCTGAAGCCCGACGCGATGGTCGGCCATTGGGAATTCACTTTTGGTGCTGAACGGGTTCAAGAAATCATTGACGATATGGGTTATGCGTTTCTGGCATCTAATATCGTTGATACGAGTTGGGAAGAGCCTGTCTTTGAATCGACGGCGATGTTCGAGCGCGGCGGTGTGAAAGTAGCGGTGATTGGTCAGGCCATGCCTTATACTCCGATTGCCAATCCACAATGGATGTTCCCTGAGTGGTCATTTGGTATTCGCCCTGAAAAACTGCAGGAGAATGTGGACAAGGCACGCGCGGATGGTGCAGAAGTAGTCGTTTTGCTTTCCCATGATGGATTTGACGTTGATCAAAAACTGGCGACAGTTGTCAGCGGTATAGACGTTATTTTGACAGGCCACACACACGACTCGATTCCAAAAGTACTCGAGATCGATAATACGCTGGTCCTGTCTTCTGGTTCTCACGGTAAGTATCTTGGGCGAGTAGATCTCGAAGTTAGCGGCGGAAAAGTCACCGGATTTTCTTCTGGCATGATCCCGGTGTTTTCAGATGTGATCTCACCTGATCCTGAAATGGCTGCAAAGATTGACGAAGTACGCGCGCCTTATGAAGCGGAGTGTAATCGCGTTATCGGTAGAACAGAGCAAATGTTGTATCGCCGCGGAAATTTTAATGGAACCTGGGACGATGTCATCTGTCAGGGCTTGATTGAAGAGCGTGATGCGGAGATTTCCTTGTCGCCAGGCTTTAGATGGGGAACGACCGTTTTGCCCGGTCAGGATATCACGATTGATGATCTATATAATCAAACGTCCATGAATTATCCCAACGCCTATCGCCTCGAATTTACCGGTCAGCAGTTGAAAGATATTCTCGAAGACGTTTGCGATAATTTGTTCAACAAGGATCCGTTTTATCAACAAGGCGGCGACATGGTCCGTGTTGGCGGTATGAGTTATACGTGTGCGCCGAAAGAGGAAATCGGTAACCGTATATCCGAAATGAAGATGATAAGCACCGGTGAAGCAATTGACGCTTCCAAATCTTATGTGGTTGCTGGCTGGGCATCTGTAAATGAAGATGTTGAAGGTCCGCCGATTTATGATCTGATGGAAAAATATATCACTGAGAAAAAGGTAATCGACTTACCGCAAAATGAGACAGTTCGTGTCATCGGATATTAAAGTTTGAATCCATGCGGCGAATTGCAGCTTGAAACATATGATTTATTGCATGTATGTTTGGTTGAATGTGAGGAGAAATTCATGTCTGACAAAACAACCCAAAAAGACAGTGTAAATCTGTCCCGGCGCAGTCTGTTGACCAAAGGAGCTGCCGCTGGCGGAGCATTGGTGGCGGGTGCTGTTTCAGCGCGCGCTGCATCACCAGATCCATTGATTACTGAAATTCAGGATTGGAACCGCTATCTGGGAGATGGTGTTGACGCAAAACCCTATGGCGTGCCTTCTCAGTTTGAAAGCAATGTGGTGCGTCGTGACGTGGCTTGGCTAACGGCAGATCCCAAATCATCCGTAAATTTTACACCACTTCATGAGTTGGATGGAATCATCACGCCAAATGGTCTGTGTTTTGAACGTCACCACGGTGGGATAGCCGAAATTAATCCTGCGGATCATCGCCTGATGATCAATGGTTTGGTGGATACGCCTCTCGTATTTACATTGGAAGATTTGAAACGGTTTCCCCGTGAAAATAGAGTTTACTTTTTAGAGTGTGCAGCCAATTCCGGAATGGAATGGCGCGGCGCGCAGTTGAATGGCTGTCAGTTCACCCACGGCATGGTCCATAATGTGATGTATACAGGCGTGCCGCTCAAACATATTCTCAATGAAGCTGGCGTCAAGCCAGAGGGTAAGTGGATCCTCCCGGAGGGCGCAGACGCTGCAGCCATGACTCGTTCCATTCCTTTGGAAAAAGCAATGGATGACTGCATGATAGCATTCAAGATGAATGGCGAGGCGCTGCGTCCCGAGCAGGGATATCCGGTCCGCCTTGTTGTCCCTGGTTGGGAAGGCAATATGTGGATCAAATGGTTGCGCCGGATCGAGATAGGCGATGAACCGTGGCATCAACGGGAAGAGACCTCCAAATACACGGACCTCTTGGCTGACGGTACTGCCCGCCGGTTTACCTGGGAAATGGATGTGAAATCGGTGATTACCAATCCGAGTCCGCAGGCCCCGATCACCCATGGGCGCGGAGCAACTGTACTGACTGGCCTTGCATGGTCTGGCTTTGGTAAGATCGCCCGTGTTGACGTTTCAATTGATGGCGGACGCAACTGGGAAACAGCGAGAATCGATGGCCCGAGCCTCTCAAAATCAGTGCATCGGTTTTATTACGATTTTGATTGGGATGGCAGCGAACTGTTCTTGCAGTCGAGGGCAATTGACGAAATGGGCAATGTCCAGCCGACGAAGAACGAGCTGCGTGCAGCACGCGGGGTCAACTCGATCTATCACAACAACTCCATTCAAACATGGCAAATCAAACCAGACGGGAGCGCTGAAAATGTTGAAATCTCTTAAGGTTGGTTTGTTTGCAGGTGCGCTTGCGACGGCAACTTCCTTAGCTGGAAATGCGCTCGCACAAGATGCTGCTGCCGGTGAAAAAGTATTTAAAAAATGTGCTGCATGCCATGCGGTAGGTGAAGGCGCGAAAAACAAAGTCGGCCCTCAGTTAAATAATGTAATTGGCAGAACAGCGGGAGGCGTAGAAGGCTACAAGTACTCCAAGCCCATGATCGAAGCTGGCGGCGGTGGATTGATTTGGGAAGCCGAGACGCTTGCAGGATATCTTGCCAATCCAAGAAAATTCATGAAAGGCACGAAAATGTCTTTTGCGGGCCTTAAGAAAGAAGATGATCTGGCAAATGTCATCGCTTATCTTGCAACTTTTTCTGAAGGTGCAGAACCTGCAGCAGAAGAGCCAAAAGCCGAGGAAACTGAGCAAAAAAGTGAGACGCCTTCGGGCAATTCAAGTGTTGCTGCAGCTCCTGCAACTTTAGCCAAAGATGCCGAAGTGCCATCACATGGCATATTTCACTTGGGCCGTGTCGCCCTAGAAGAAGAAATAACAGCTTGGGATATTGATGTTCGCCCTGATGGAGCCGGTCTGCCGAAGGGCAAGGGAACTGTTGCGCAAGGCGATGAAATTTTCGCTGAACAATGTGCAGTTTGTCATGGCGATTTCGGTGAAGGCAAAGACCGCTGGCCGGTACTTGCCGGAGGGCAGGATACTTTAACGAAAGAGCGTCCTGAAAAAACAGTGGGTTCCTACTGGCCTTATCTCTCCACGGTTTACGACTATGTGAGACGTACGATGCCATTTGGCAATGCAAGATCTCTATCAGATGACGAGGTTTACGCGTTAACAGCCTATATTCTCTATCTGAACGATGTCGTGACTGACGAAGAATTTGAGTTGAGCGACAGCAACTTCAATGAAGTTCGATTGCCCAATGAAGCAAATTTCATCGTGGATAATCGCACTGAAGAAACACATTACGCTGATAAAAAAGAGCCATGCATGAAGGATTGTATCGCTGAACCAGCCAAAGTGACGATGCGTGCCGCAGTTTTGGATGTGACGCCGGATTCTGAAGAGGGCGAAGGTGGGGGAAGCATCGAGTAAGGCTTATGGCTTCGGGAGGAGCTTGAGATTTGAATACAATTTCAAAAAAGGCAATGAATATGCAGATTGAGGCAACAGCTCCAATCTCAGCGATATTGCTTTTTCTATCCTCCATGACTGTCGGCGCTCAAGAAGTCGATCCAATACGCGGTGAGAAACTATTCAAAGCCTGTTCAAATTGTCATGAGGTCGGAGAAGGGGCCAAGAACAAGGTGGGACCTCATCTTGATGGGGTATTTGGCAGAACAGCAGGCTCAATTGATGGCTTTAAATATTCCAGCGCCCTTAAACGGGCTGGCGAAGAAGGGCTTACTTGGTCTGCGGAATCGATTGATGCCTATATCGAAAAGCCACGTGATTTCGTTAAGGGCAACCGTATGTCCTACCGGGGTATGGAAAAGGCGCAAGACCGAAGTGACTTGGTTGCTTGGCTGGAACGGATTTCATTAAATAGCCCATCAGCGGACATCAATGCTGAAAGTACAAGTGAAGTCGTGGGATTTGCAGCCGCTGTTCTCGAAATGGATGGCGATCCTGATTATGGGGAATACCTTTCTGGAGATTGCGTCACTTGCCATCAGATATCTGGTCAAGCTGATGGCATTCCGTCCATCATTGGACTGCCGAAAGAGTACTTTGTGCGCTCACTGTTTGAATACAAAACTAATGTTCGCCAAAACGAAGTCATGAAAAACCGCGTCGTCAATCTTTCGAACGAAGAGATCGCCGCGCTTGCTGCCTATTTTACTGGCATACAACCGCAGTGAATACTGCATAAAGGGAGGACTTCTATGACAAATTTTAATCGCAGGCAATTTGGTCTGATGTTTGGAGCAGGAGCGGCAGCTTTAGCTTTGCCTACTTATTTGAGAGCGCAAGGTAAACCACGCGTTGTGGTGATCGGCGGGGGCGCTGGCGGAGCGACTGCTGCCCGTTATATTGCCAAAGATTCGAAGGGAGAAATATATGTTACGCTGATCGATGCATCAGAGAAGTTTACGACATGTTTCTTCTCGAACTTGTATCTGGGAGGATTTCGTGACTTTGATTCAATCACCCATGGGTATGAGCGTTTGCAGTCCAATTACGGAATCAACAAGATCACTGCTTTTGCGAAGTCAGTGGACAAAGCTTCGAAAATGGTCATCTTGGCCGATGGTTCATCAGTTCCTTACGATCGTTTGGTAGTGTCTCCGGGTATCGATTTAATTTATGATTCCGTTGAAGGGTACTCAGAGGAAGCAGCAGAGATAGCGCCGCACGCTTGGAAAGCTGGTCCTCAAACGCAACTTCTCAAAGCAAAACTGGATGCGGTAAAAGACGGTGAGCAGATTGTGATGGTTGCTCCGCCGAATCCATACCGTTGTCCTCCTGGCCCTTATGAGAGGGTATCCATGATGGCGCATATGTTAAAAGCTAAAGGGCATACCAACAGCAAGATAATCATTCTTGATCCGAAAGAAAAATTCTCAAAACAAGGACTTTTCCAAGAGGGTTGGGCGAAATATTATCCTGGCATGGTCGAGTGGTATGGTCCTGATGTTCATGGCGGCATTAAAAGCGTCGATGCAGCGTCAGGAACGGTTGAAACAGATCTTGATACGTTCACTGGCGCATTGCTAAACGTTATTCCAGCGCAAAAAGCTGGCATGATCGCTGCCAAAGCTGGATTGACGAATGACAGCGGCTTCTGTCCAATTGATGCGGCTACAATGCGTTCCGACAATGATGAGAATATTTTTGTCATCGGCGATGCCTCAATTGCTGGGGCAATGCCTAAGTCTGGGTTCTCGGCTAACAGTCAGGCGAAAGTTGCGGCTATGATCATTCGCAGTGAACTGACGGATTCCAAAGCCTTTCCAGCCAAATATGCCAATACTTGCTGGAGCCTGATCGAAACCAATGACGGTGTAAAAGTCGGCGCCCAATATGAGCCGAAAGATGGAAAAATTGCTTCTACCAGCACTTTTGTAAGTCAAACTGGCGAAGAGGATTCAGTCAGAAAAGCCACATATGAGGAATCAGAGGGTTGGTACAAGGGAATCACTGCTGATATGTTTGGCTAATCGACTTGTTTTTCATCAATAAAAGGGCCGCAGACTTTGCGGCCCTTTTTGTTGCGTATTCCTTGATAAGGCAACTTCCAGCTGATTTCTAAAAGTCTATTTCGAAGACTAGATTGAGTGTATATGGGTAGGAAAAGAATAAAATGGATGATGCCATGAATACGCCACCTAAGACGCCCTCGACCTGGAATTATCATGAAGATCGCGCCGCGATTATAGCTGAACCGCATGCCCGTCCTGCCCTTGGTGTTACACCTTCAGACGGCATACTTTATGTTGGATTCATTTGTGAGAAAGCTGTGCTTCTACAAATACTCAGTAAACTTGGCCATGTTGGAGATTTGAACGATAGTCGCCACTATATTTTCAAATACAATTCTGCCCTTGTTAAACTAGAACAACATACAGAATTTGTTTCTCTTACTATTTTAAATCGAGATGGTAACGATTTAGCCTCAGCAGATAATCTCTTGCGCGATGTTCTGCCCATTGATGATGTTGTTCTCATCGTACAAACCAAAATCGTAATGTGCAAAAGCACTGCGATACTCGTAAAGAACATGGCCAATGGGCAAAGGATGTTTGGCGGCACAATGCGCGGAAATCTGGAAGTCCGATCTTCACTTTTACCAGATGAGCAAGGCGTCATCGTCTACTATGTTTATTCCAGCGCTGGGAGTCCTGATGAAATCGGAAGACGTATTCAACGTCTTATCGAGATGGAGAATTACCGGACAATGGCACTACTGGGACTGCCCGCGGCACGCCGTGCAAGTGTTGAGATTTCGAAAGCAGAAGGTAGATTGAAGATTGCCATTGATGAGATGAATTCTGGAAGGGATGAAGACGAAAAGCGTCTCTTTGATGTGCTTAGCAAGTTAAGTCGAGACTGTAATACGCTTCAAACTGATACGCGTTTCCGGTTTTCTGCCAGTCGTGCCTATTACGCCCTGGTTCAACAACGACTTGTGTCGTTGGAAGAAGAAAAATTTGGTGACCTTCAAACGATAACCGGTTTTGTTTCCTCAAGACTGGACCCCTCCATGGCGACAATTGAAAGTGCCGCCGCCCGCCTTGGCACCCTAATAGATGATCTTGGCCGAGCGCTGTCTTTGCTCCGGACCCGAATTGATCTGGATATGGCAAGAGACAATCAACTCTTGTTGAGATCTATGGATGAGCGCCATCATCAGCAGGTTCTCATTGCTCAAACCGTTGAGGGATTGTCAGCTGTTGCCATAACCTATTATTCCATTGGACTATTAGGATATGTCATCAAAAGTTTTGATATCTATTTACCTGTCTCTTCAACGGCTGCCACCGCTATTGCTGTGCCAATTGTCTTGATTGGAGTTTGGGTATTTTTGCGTAAGATGCGTTCAAAGTGGCACGGGTAGCCATTGTAGCGGACTTGTCTTTCACGAGTCTTTTTTTAATTCCAATATGGCGCTGTGTTGACTAAGAAAAATTCTTCCTGAGAGATGCTCAAGAAAATCGGTTCTTGCCAGCCTGTCCGTAACCGGGCCCTTCACCTCACTGAGATGGAATTTCACATTTAGGTCTTTGAGGCGTTCATTGATGGCCTCAAGAGATTCGAGTGCGCTCATATCAATGGCATTCACTGCGGGGCACATGAGGATGACATGTTTCACTTTAGGATGCTTTGCGACAAGATCGTATATGGCATCTTCCAAAAAGCGTGCATTGGCAAAGTACAGGCTCTCATCGACGCGGACCGTCAAGATGGCTTCCTGCGTGATTACATCATGACGCAGAACATTTCGATAATGCTCGGTATTAGGCACTTGGCCAACAACCGCCATATGCGGCCGGGATGATTTATAGAGATGAATGAGGATTGAAATTAAAACTCCGGCAGTCACTCCAAGTTCAACACCAAAGCCAAGCGTTATCAAAATAGTGGCCAATACCGCCATGAAATCTGCTTTGGAATATTGCCATGTTTTCTTCAGAATTGAAAGATCTACCAGAGATAAAACCGCCACGATAATAGTCGCGGCCAAGGTGGCTTTTGGCAAAAAGAAAATTAGCGGCGTTAGCAACAGGGATGCGAGACCTAAGCCGACTGCGGTATAAGCTCCTGCTGCCGGTGTGTCGGCACCCGCATCGAAATTGACCACAGAGCGGGAGAACCCGCCTGTGACTGGAAAGCCGCCTGTGAATGATGCGCCAAGATTTGCTGCGCCCAGTCCAATCAATTCTTGATCGGGATCAATCCGCTGACGTTTTTTTGCCGCCAGCGTTTGTGCGACCGAAATAGATTCTACAAAACCAATAATGGAAATCAACACGGCAGAGCCGACTAAACTGGACCACATGTCCAATGAGAATGAAGGAAGTGTCAAAGGCGGCAAGCCTTGAGGAACATCACCAACCAGCGCCATGCCTTTGTCTTGAAGATTAAGACCCCATGCAAGTAAGATTGTTACTGCAATGGCTGCAATAGGCCCCATTTTTGCACCTAGGTCAGCCATGCGTGGCTTGAGACCTAATGTGGTTAGCAATGGCTTCAAGCCTTTGCGCACCCAAAACAGAAACGCTGTTGTGCTTATGCCTAGTGCAAGGGTTGCCCAATTCGTTTCGTTAACATGCGTAAATAACGAGATGACAAGTTCATATAAATTATGTCCGTCAGCCTTGATACCCAGAATATGTTTTAGCTGACTGGCCGCAATGATTATCCCCGAAGCGGTGATAAAGCCGGCAATTACAGGATGGGATAAAAAGTTTGCCATGAACCCGAGACGAAACATGCCCAACAAAACCAGAAACCCGCCAGACAAGAAAGCAAGGGTTATGGCTGCCGCAATATAATCGGCAGATCCGGGAACAGCGATTTTGCCAATAGCTGCCGCGGTCATCAAAGATACTACCGCAACAGGTCCAACAGCCAGCGCACGGCTTGTTCCAAAAATTGCATAGAGAATGATAGGCGCGATTGAAGCGTAGATCCCCATCTCGGCTGGCAAACCAGCAAGCAAGGCATAGGCCAGTGATTGGGGAATAAGCATGATCGTAACGATCACCGCTGCAACCATATCATTGGTCAGCGTCGTTTTTGTGTAGGTCTTTCCCCAATCGAAAATCGGGAAAAAAGTTTTTAAATTTCTCATGGGATCGCCTACGTGCTGCTATTGAGGCGCAGCTTCCTTTGCTTTTGCTTCCAGGAGCGGTCGCATGCCTGATAAGTCGCATCCGGCCTGTGAAGCATCGTTCAGTAGCAAATCGACATCCACACCCAGCTTAGCCTCCGTCAAAGCCCACAATGCTGCTGCCCTTGTACCTGTTCTGCAATAGGCAAAAACGGGTGAGGGGAACTCAGCGAGCACAAGCGCAAAGGCGTTGATGTCATGTTCAGTAATCCCTCCAGGCACAACTGGAAGATGATGAGCGTTTAAACCGGCCACCTTTGCTGCTTCATTGATAGAGGCAAAACTTGGTTGATTGTCGTCTTCCGCATCCGGTCGATTGCAGATGATTGTTTTGTAACCCAGTTCAGCAAGTTGCCTTGTTTCCTGCGTGCTGATCTGTTTGCCAACAGAAAAATCGTCATTGAGTTTTCGAATATCCATGAATTTTGTCCTTGTATCAGGCTGTGCTTTAAAGTGCGTTGACAGGCACTTTTAGCATTGGGTTGCCGTCTTTATCTTTTGGAATATCACCGGCGCGCATGTTTACTTGCAAGGATGGAATAATCAACTTGGGCATGTCCAATGTTGCATCGCGTTCCGTACGAAATTTCACAAATTCTTCCTTGGTCTTGTTGCCACCCAAATGAATGTTGTGGGCTTTCTCATCGCCGACAGTTGTTTCCCACTGGATGTCGCGACCGTTAGGACCGTAGTCATGACACATGAAAAGGCGCATCTCATCGGGAAGGCTCAACACTTTCTGGATTGAATCATAGAGGGTGGCGGCATCTCCACCGGGAAAATCTGCTCGCGCAGAACCACCGTCTGGCATGAACAGTGTATCGCCAACAAAGGTTGCATTGCCAATGACATGAGTCATGCAGGCCGGCGTATGTCCAGGCGTATAGATGGTGAAGGCCTGCAAATTGCCAATCTGGTATGTGTCGCCATCTTTGAACAAAGCATCAAATTGAGAGCCATCACGCTGAAATTCAGTGCCTTCATTAAAGACTTTGCCAAATGCTTCCTGAACAACCATGATCTTGTCGCCAACACCAATCTTGCCACCCAGTTTTTGCTGAATGTATGGTGCTGCGGACAAGTGGTCTGCATGAACATGGGTTTCAATGATCCATTCCAATTTGAGATTGTTTTTCTCAATATAAGCGATCAGTTCGTCTGCATGGTCATAGGTGATCCGCCCAGCTGCATAGTCGATATCCATCACAGAATCGATAATTGCACATGACTGCGAGGCTGGGTCTTTCACGATGTAACTGATCGTGTTCGTCGCTTCATCAAAGAATGCCTTAATTTCTGGCTTTACATTCATGTTCAAAGGGTAATTTGGCATCACGGTCTCCAATTGTATATAAGTGATCTCAAATATATAGTATTATGAATATTAAATGCAACCTGAATCCGAAAATTTTCAAATCTGCAGACCAAATTTGGCAAGAGTGTGCTTGATTGAGTGGATGTGAAAATAGGGCAGTCCAGCCCCCTTGAGGCATTTCTGAATATTTCTCTATTGGCGCTCAATGTTGACCAATGGGAATGGTTTGGACCAACAACTCTTAAGTTTCTGTTTTCTTTTTGGGTACCTTTTGTCATCGGGAACAGGAGATTCATAAAACACTGCGCCAATGTTTTTAGCCCATATTGGGTTGTAAAGCCCCCTCATTATGGGCCATTTCTTGATAGAGTTTCTGGAACTGGAGGTCGCATGTTTAGCGCTTGATGTGGTCGGATATGGTTGTACTGTTTTAGCCATTGATTGATGACGGTT
>Ga0075467_10000037_pt1 | contig 77404 bp, 85 predicted proteins | sample DEB08_DNA_9_FD_75067 | JGI IMG/M metagenome (GOLD analysis project Ga0075467, IMG submission 75067) | Aqueous microbial communities from the Delaware River and Bay under freshwater to marine salinity gradient to study organic matter... | ecosystem: Environmental > Aquatic > Marine > Coastal ... | reverse complement strand
TTTTAGTTTTATATTACCTGTTGGTCCATTTCTTTGCTTTGCAATAATTAATTCTATTAAATTATTATTTACTTCGGGATTATTGGACTCTTTGGCATTTCGATATAACATCATAACCAAATCTGCATCTTGCTCGATAGAACCACTTTCTCTCAAATCAGATAAAATTGGTTGTTTATCGACTCGATTCTCAACATTTCGACTTAATTGTGATAATGCAATTATTGGGATATCAAACTCACGTGCTATAATTTTTAATGAACGAGTAATTTGACTCAATTCTTGAACTCTATTATCAGTTTTAAATTTTGAATTATGCATTAATTGTAAATAGTCAATAATTACTAGTCCAATCTCATTCTGCTCAAAAAGTATTTTCTTTATTTTTGACCTAATATCTTGAATAGATATGTCTGCTGTATCATCAAGAAAAAGAGGTAATTTTGATAAAATTTTAAGTATCTTGTTTAGTTTTATCCAATCATTTTTATATAAATTTCCATTCCGCAAACGCATTTGATTTATATTTGTTTCAATTGATAATATTCGATACATAAGTTGTTTTTTAGACATTTCTAAACTAAAAAATAAGATAGGTAATTTTGAATTTTTAATTATATTTAAACTAATATTTAAACATAATGCAGTCTTGCCAATAGAAGGTCTTCCAGCAATTATAATTAAATCAGATTTTTGAAGTCCTTGCGTTAAAGAATCTAAGTCAGAAAATCCTGATGAAATACCGGGTAATTTTGGTTTTAATGATTTTTCTTTTAACTCTAAAAATATATCTGTAAGTAATTTAGTTTTATCAAGAGTTTTCTGATTTCTAATTTTATTTGTTAAATTAAATAAAGAATTTTCAAAATCATCTAGAATATTTTCTAATGGAATATTAGTTATATATCCAGAGTTAACTATTTTATAACCTAGTTTAATAAGACATCGACGTAAGAATTTATCTTGAATTAAGCGGATATATTCTTCAAGATAAACCAAGTTCGGAATTTGGTTTATAATTTCTAGTAAAACTTTTATTCCTCCAATTTTTTTCAATAACCCATTATCTTGTAAAAACGTTGTTAAAGTTAAAATATCAACGGATCTTTTATTTTTATACATAAAAATTATGATTTTATAAATTTCTTGATGATTTTTAAAATAAAAAGTTTCAATTGATATTGTTTGCAATGTAATAGCAATTGCTTCTGAATTGATTAATAAACAATTTAGAATCATTTTTTCTGCTAAAAAATTATGTGGTAAATTGTTTTTAATAATTGAATTTTCGGTCATTTTTGAAAATTTTTGCATTTTTTAAATTGAAAATAAATTAATTTAATTCTGTATTTGTAATATACATAAAATTAGTATAATATATAAATTAAGCGTCTTTAGTTCAGTTGGTAGAACGCTAGTCTCCAAAACTAGATGTCGAGGGTTCGAGTCCTTCAAGACGCGTTTCTTTATCTTAAAAAATTTTTCCAATACAGTTTGTTTTTAATTTCTAAACAAAATCTAATTAATATAGTTTAATAATTAATTACAATAATTAAAAAAATTTTATAGCGAAATCAAAAAAATACGTTTTATCTGTTGAAATGTACAAATATTCATATTGTTTTAAACTAGATGATATTGAAGATTATTGATCAAATAAAATTTGTTGATACACGATTCAAATTTGTAAAAAAATCGTTAGAAAAATGAAATGATTACTAGTTTATGAAAATTTTATTCTTTATGTTACTAATAGTTTAGTTTCATATCAATCGATCAGTTTACTGATTTTACCGAACATTCTATCTGGGCTGGCGAATAAAAATTAAAAATTATACAACATATTTTAGATCTTGCTCGTTATAGACATTTATTAGAAAAAGAAGAGCATTCAAATCTACAGAATAAATCGTTACTTCTTAAAAATAAATTTGAATTTTTAAAATTTATTTTTTATAGCAGTAAATTGCAAGATTTGATTTTTTATCAGAATAGGAAAAAATATTACTCATTAATATCTCAATATTTATATGATTTGATTACACACCAATTTTTTCAGTGGAAATTTTTAGAATTGGAGAAAAAAATGGTAAAGCTGTTAAAATTATTCCAAATAATATAAAACAATTATAGACGTTTTCAACAGATCTAATAGCTATTAAATCTGGGTTGTTAGTTACTAAAATTTATGAATTGTTACTTCTTGTTTAGGAATTTGACCCCCAAAATGATTTTAATAATGAAAACTTTCTGGAATCAATCAAAAAAATTTATTTTGAAATGTTAGCTTTGAAAAATCAATAAATATAAATTTAGTTGATAAAGTTTATGAAAAAGTCTCTCTGAGAATTAACTATTAAATTTTAAAAAAATTATTCTAATTAAGAGATATGGTTTTGTTTTTCTTGATTAGATAATTTTTTTAGGTAATCAAAACGAGTCTCTAAGGTTCTATAATTCATCGAGTACTTAACAAACTCAATATCTTTGGAATCTTTACATAAGTGTGTAATATAACCAATTCGACAGCTGTGACTAGTAACATTTGATTTTCTAGAAAGTTGATTAGAAACTGCTCGCATAATTTTATTACCATCTTTCGTAATTGCTTGCCAATGTAATTTTTTATAATGATTGACTTCTAATGTAAAAACATAAGCACTTGGTTTTTTTATTAAAAAAATAAACTCAAAATCTCTTTCTTGATCTTGGGTAATTTTTTTTTCTTTGGTAAAGAGTATCTTATGACTAATCGAGCTACGTTTTAATCGATTATGAGATCTATTCAGTCAAATGCTAGTTTATTAAAAAAAAACAATAATTGCTCAAGTTATTCAAAATATGTCTATTACAATTGTTTTTACTAAAACCGAAATAGATCAATTGTATTACTTTTCTATTAAATGCAGAAATAATTATATAAGTCCAGAGGAATTAATGACTACGTTCATTAACTTGTGCGATGATTTATTTATAAATGTAGCTTCAAGTTTAGCAATTATAGTTGCTATAATTATAATGACAAATAATGCTGACTCATTTCAATCAAATGTAGAAGCAGTTGTTTTATTTTATTTGTAATAATTATATGAGAGCCTATAAATTATTTCGAATATTGTAAAAAGTCTGATTCACGAAGTATCACAGTTGCTAAAGCGACCCAAAATGCTGGTCTAGATAAAAAGGAATTATCATTTAGTTCATGGAACTATATTAATGTTATACGTAAATTAGATAAACAGAGCAATAAAAAAATTATTACTATATAAGTTGCTCACTAAAATTATAATATCAAAAATCCTTATCGTTAAAATGCTTATGAATTAACAGATAAGTTAGCTAATCAAATATATGATTCGATTAGAGAGTGCGATACTAATATATGTTATATTGCTGCAAATCTATTATTTAAGGCAGATAACATTAAAAATGTAAAAGACCATATTTTTTATAAAAAGCATGAATGCGATCAGTATGTTTTTTTAGGAAAAAAATCGGAATATAAAAGATTTGATCCTAATTTTCAACAAGCTTCAGCTTGGAAGCGTCTGGAAGCTGGAATTCATAATCAAAATGACATTAGTTGGATCAAACATGAATGTATAGAAAAACATAATGAATTAAAATATAGAGCTGGCTATTCTGAATGTCATGTTCAAACGCAAAACTGTTTAGATGGCACGCCATGGGAAGAGAATTAATAAAAGTTTTTATTAAATTTATTAGAAATTAAAAAAAAAAATGAGATTTACTAAAAAAGATAATATTTTAGGTATATCTTTTGGTAAGGATAATAAAATGAAAATACTTAAATGGCCAATTAAAAAGAGTAAGAAAATTTGAACATCAAAAAAAGAGATTTTAAAACAAATAATTTCCGGTTTGAAATCGGTCAATCAATATCTTGGAATAAACTATAAATTATCTAAAATTTATTTCCTACTTTCGGATAGAAAATCAAATTCAGTTTACAAGTTATTAATCTGTAAGTTGATTAGACATTATCATAGTAGAAATAAATTCAAAAAAGTCTAAGTATTGAATTTATAAAATGATTTTTGCGAAAGTAACAAAAATAAAATCACTTTTCCAAAACTAGTAATTTTATATAATTTTAGCCCCCTAACATTAAAACCCAACTGAATTTTTTATCTTTCATCTTCAACACTAAAACCTCTTTATTTTTGACTTGATTTTGGCTGAAACTAGTATCACTATTCAATGTAAAAAGTCTTCTTAAATGGACCATTAAAACTCTTTTAGCAGATATTTCAATCTTATAACCCCTACATAAAAATATTAAGTCATTTCTGTAGAGAAATTGTAAGATTGGAATATCTGTTGAGATGTCCCTAAAATGTTTGAGAATGAAAATAAATTAAGCTCAAGTAAATAAATAGCGAATAATACTTTGTTTATAAACTAGTTTATTTGCTAATTATAATTATTCGAATAAACATAATAAACACGTTAATTGTGCACACATAATTTTTACTCATGTTCTTTATTTTATAATAAGATTAAAATAGTTTTTAGTAAATAAAATTATTTTAACAGTAAAAGTTATTTAAATTTGAAAAATTTAATATACTTTTAATTTTTTCAAGTCGTATAAAAATATTTTATAAATATTAAGTAATAATTGATATAAAATTTTTATTAGTTCTTAATATAGCTTAAAATTATATTAAAGAATTAATAAGGATTTTATATACATAAATAATTGTATTATAAATAATATTAAAATTTATAATAATTATGGTAATTTAAAATTTTTTACTTGATATAATTATATCGAGATAGTTAATACATTTTTTTTCAATAACAAGCAAAATGATTCTAATTTTTATTTTTAATTTTATAATTACATTTCTTATATTTTTTAATATAATATTGTTTAATAAAATATTATTTAATATATATATATTTATAACCAAAATATTTAAATTTTAAAGGCGTCTTAAATAATTAATAAATTTATAATTATACTAACAAAACAATTATTATTAATTTATTAAATTTTTAATAAAAATTAATTTAAAATAACGCTATTTTTTTACATAATATTTTAATTTTTAAAAAATTTATAAAAAAAACATATAATTGTATTTACAAAACTTACAAATAAGAAAACAAACAATATTTATTGTTATTGTTTATTGTTAGCGTTTTATTTTTCGTCTCCCAATAATTAAGGAGAAAAGTAATGGTAATAAGCTCAACAGACGGTCGCACTAAAAATGTGCAAATTCTTGTCGAAAAAGATGCAGTTGAAACTAATTTTGCAAAATGGGCCCAACCAGGTCACTTTTCACGTACTTTAGCAAAAGGTCCAAAAACAACAACTTGGATTTGGAATTTACATGCGGATGCTCATGATTTTGATAGCCAAACAAACTCTTTAGAAGAAGTTTCTCGTAAAATTTTTAGTGCTCATTTTGGACAATTAGCAGTAATTTTTTTATGGATAAGTGGGATGCATTTTCATGGTGCTTATTTTTCAAACTATTCGGCTTGGTTATCCGATCCTATTAATATTAAGCAAAGTTCACAAGTTGTTTGGCCAATCGTTGGTCAAGAAATTTTAAATGGTGATGTTGGTGGTAATTTTCAAGGTGTACAAACAACATCTGGGTGGTTCCAAATGTGGCGAGCAGAAGGGATTACAAGTGAAGTTGAATTATATTGGATTGCAATGGGTGGTTTAGTTATGTCAGCGATAATGTTATTTGCTGGTTGGTTTCACTATCATAAAGCTGCACCAAAATTAGAATGGTTCCAAAATGCTGAATCAATGATGAATCATCATTTAGCTGGATTATTAGGATTAGGGTGCTTATCTTGGTCGGGACATCAAATTCATATTGCTCTACCTATTAATAAATTATTAGATGCTGGAGTTTCACCACAAGAAATTCCATTGCCTCATGAATTTTTGATAAATCGCGAATTAATGAGTCAATTATATCCAAGTTTTGAAAAAGGATTAGCACCTTTCTTTGGTGGTCATTGGAGTGAATACTCTGATTTTTTAACATTTAAAGGTGGTTTAAATCCAATTACAGGTGGATTATGGTTAACTGATATTGCTCATCACCATTTAGCATTATCAGTTTTATTTATTTTTGCAGGTCATATGTACCGAACAAATTGGGGTATTGGGCATAGCATGAAAGAAATTTTAGAAGCACATAAAGGTCCATTTACCGGTGAAGGACATAAAGGTTTATATGAAATTTTAACGACCTCATGGCATGCTCAATTAGCAATTAACTTAGCTATGGTCGGGTCATTAAGTATTATTGTAGCACATCATATGTATGCGATGCCACCATATCCATACATTGCTACTGATTATGCAACACAACTTTCTTTATTCACACATCATATGTGGATTGGTGGATTCTGTGTTGTTGGTGGAGCTGCTCACGGAGCAATTTTTATGGTTCGCGACTATACGCCAGCAAATAATTATAATAATTTATTAGATCGTGTATTAAGACATCGTGATGCAATTATATCTCATTTAAATTGGGTTTGTATATTTTTAGGAACACATGCCTTTGGGTTCTATATTCATAACGATACAATGCGTGCATTAGGTCGTCCACAAGATATGTTCTCAGATAAAGCAATTCAATTACAGCCAATTTTTGCACAGTGGATTCAAAATATACATCTATTAGCTCCTGGAACAACTGCACCAAATGCTTTAGCAACAACAAGTTATGCCTTTGGTGGTGAAATTGTTGAAGTTGGTGGAAAAATTGCTATGATGCCTATAAAATTAGGTACTGCTGATTTTATGGTCCATCATATTCATGCATTTACAATTCATGTAACAGTTTTAATTTTATTAAAAGGAGTATTATATGCGCGTAGTTCGAAATTAATACCAGATAAAGCTAATTTAGGATTCCGTTTTCCTTGTGATGGTCCTGGTCGTGGTGGTACGTGTCAAAGTTCAAGTTGGGATCATGTATTTTTAGGTTTATTCTGGATGTATAATTCAATCTCTGTAGTAATTTTCCATTTCAGTTGGAAAATGCAATCTGATGTTTGGGGAACAGTAAGTCCAGACGGTAGTATATCTCATATTACCGGAGGTAATTTTGCTCAAAGTTCAATAACAATTAATGGATGGTTACGTGATTTTTTATGGTCACAAGCTTCTCAAGTAATTCAATCATACGGCTCAGCTTCATCGGCATATGGTTTAATCTTTTTAGGTGCTCATTTTATTTGGGCATTTAGCTTAATGTTTTTATTTAGTGGACGAGGTTATTGGCAAGAATTAATTGAATCTGTTGTTTGGGCTCATAATAAATTAAACTTTGCTCCTTCAATTCAACCACGTGCATTAAGTATTACACAAGGTCGTGCAGTTGGTTTGGCTCATTATTTACTTGGTGGAATTGGAACAACATGGTCATTCTTTTTAGCTCGAGCTATTTCTATAAGCTAAAACAATTTATTTTTAATATTTTATAAAAAAGTTTTTAACTACTGACAATTTTAATCGATATATTTAATAAAATTATTAATTTTATTCATAACTAGAAATTTATATAAAAAGGTATCTAACAATTATGGCAACTAAGTTTCCAAAGTTTAGTCAATCCCTTGCACAAGATCCAGCAACACGAAGAATTTGGTATGGTATTGCTACAGCTCATGATTTAGAAGCACATGATGGTATGACAGAGGAAAATTTATATCAGAAAATTTTTGAATCTCATTTTGGTCATTTAGCCGTAATTTTCTTATGGACCTCTGGAAATTTATTTCATGTTGCTTGGCAAGGGAACTTCGAAAAATGGGTCACAAATCCATTAAAGGTTAAACCAATTGCTCATTCAATTTGGGATCCACATTTTGGTGAATCAGCATTAAAAGCATTTAGTAAAGGTAATGCATACCCAGTGAATATTGCATTCTCAGGAGTTTATCAATGGTGGTACACTATTGGGTTTAGAACTAATCAAGAATTATATAATGGATCAATTGGTTTATTATTATTATCTTCTATATTATTATTTGCAGGCTGGTTACATTTACAACCGAAATTCCGCCCAAGTTTATCATGGTTTAAAAATAATGAATCACGATTAAATCATCATCTATCAGGATTATTAGGTGTTAGTTCATTAGCCTGGACAGGTCATCTTGTTCACGTAGCTATACCAGTGTCACGCGGTATTCATGTTGGTTGGGACAACTTTTTAACAACACCTCCTCATCCATCAGGATTAACACCATTCTTTACTGGCAATTGGACAGTTTATTCCGAAAATCCTGATTCTATAAATCATGTATATGGTACAAGTGAAGGTGCTGGAACTGCAATATTAACATTTTTAGGTGGTTTCCATCCACAAACCCAATCATTATGGTTAAGTGATATTGCACATCATCAATTAGCAATCTCTGTTGTATTTATAGTCGCTGGGCATATGTATCGAACTAATTTTGGTATTGGTCACAATATGAAAGAAATTTTAGATGCTCACCGTCCTCCTGGAGGACGATTAGGAGCAGGTCATATTGGTTTATTTGAAACAATTACCAATTCTTTACATATGCAGTTAGGATTAGCTTTAGCATCTTTGGGTGTTGCAACTTCATTAACAGCACAACATATGTATGCACTTACTCCTTATGCGTTTTTATCCAAAGATTTTACAACTGAAGCAGCATTATATACGCATCATCAATACATTGCTGGATTTTTAATGGTTGGTGCTTTTGCACACGGTGCAATTTTCTTTGTTCGTGATTATGATCCTGAATTAAATAAAAATAATGTTCTGGCTAGAATGTTAGAACATAAAGAAGCTATTATATCACATTTAAGTTGGGCTTCATTATTTTTAGGATTCCATACATTGGGTTTATATATTCATAATGATACAGTAGTAGCTTTTGGACAACCAGAAAAACAAATTTTATTTGAGCCTCTATTTGCCGAATATATTCAAGCCGCTTCAGGAAAAGCAGTATATGAATTTAATGTTTTATTGTCATCTGAAACGAATCCAGCAACTATTGCTGGTAATCAAGTTTGGTTACCTGGCTGGTTAGAAGCTATTAATAATAATAAAAATGATTTATTTTTAAAGATTGGTCCGGGGGATTTCTTAGTTCACCATGCAATAGCTTTAGGATTACATGTTACAGCATTAATTCTTGTAAAAGGTGCTTTAGATGCACGTGGATCAAAATTAATGCCAGATAAGAAAGATTTCGGTTATAGTTTTCCTTGTGATGGTCCGGGTCGTGGAGGAACATGTGATATCTCAGCATGGGATGCATTCTATTTAGCAATGTTCTGGATGTTAAATACGATTGGATGGGTAACATTTTATTGGCATTGGAAACATATGACTATTTGGGGTGGTAATCCAGGTCAATTTGATGAATCTTCAAATTACATCATGGGATGGTTAAGGGATTATTTATGGTTAAATTCATCACCATTAATTAATGGTTATAATCCTTTTGGTATGAATAATTTATCAGTCTGGTCTTGGATGTTTTTATTTGGTCACTTAATTTGGGCAACTGGATTTATGTTTTTAATTTCATGGCGTGGTTATTGGCAAGAATTAATTGAAACCCTAGTTTGGGCACATGAGCGTACTCCACTTGCAAATTTAATTCGATGGAGAGATAAACCTGTAGCCCTTTCTATTGTACAAGCTCGTTTAGTTGGGTTAGTACATTTTGCTGTTGGGTATATACTAACTTATGCAGCATTTGTGATTGCATCTACTTCAGGTAAATTTGGTTAAAATCTAACTTGTTAAAGTTTGAATAGTTAAATATTAACTATTTAAACTTTATCTTCAAAAACGAATTATATTGTTTATTTCCCAACTACTTGGATTTTTTACAAGACCAAACTTATTTTTTATTTGGTTTTTGACATGAATTAATACGCACATTTTTATGTAAGTTTAAATTTAAAGGTTTCATTTTTAAATCATTATGTCAAAATATTCCTAAGTTTTGAACTTCTAAATATGTTATTTTTAATGATTTTTTCACTTTACTATCATTGAATTTTTTTATAAAAATATTTTTAAACTGTAAATATTCTTAGTTATGTTGAAATTATTAAAATAAGCGCTTAAAAATACCGATGGCTGCTATTCACGCTCAAATAAAATTTTGAACCACCCATTAAAAAAAAGATTATATATATTATAGGTCTTAATTCGTTATCTATAATAATGTATTTAATTTTGATATCAGATTGATGTAATATCAGTTCTAACATTATTCGTCCATTCTTAAAAAATAAACTACTAAAACCAGTCATTTTACATTTTTTCATGTACAAAGTTAATTATTCAACAATTTATTTTACTGTATAAACTAATTTTGAACCTTTATTTAAACTATTATTTAAATTTTAGTCGAAATAATTATAATCTTTAAAATCTATACCTATTACAAACAAAATTATGTATAATATCGATCTTTTGCTGTTTTAAATTCACGTGTTTAGAAGTAGAATTTATTATGTTAAATTTAAATATATATATATATTAATTCATTTAAAATAAAATTTTTTAATGGTTCCATAGCTTTTTTCACCACTATAGTTTTTCAGAAATATATCAAAAAATTGTTTATAAACAGATTAAACATCAGATAATCAAATAATGTAATACATGTAGTTTTTAATTTTTTAATTGGTAAGTTAATATATAAATTAAAATCTAACTCTTGTTAAAATTATTAACTGTGTAGGTTATAATATATTTGAGCTTTCATTAAAAAATAATTGGGTCTAGCAGGACTCGAACCTACATCAAAAACTTAGAAGGTTTTTATCTTAATCCCTTAGACGATAGACCCTGGGTAATACAGGATTCGAACCTGTGACCTTCTGCTTGTAAGGCAGACACTCTACCGCTGAGTTAATTACCCATCTATATTAAGTTTATATATAAGTTAAAATATAAATATCGTCAATATTCATTGATTAAAATTATAGGTTTTAAGCGTAATTTGAAGATTGTTTTTTATTTCTGAATTTGTTAATATTAATCGAATAGAGTCGGTGCCCGAGTGGTTAAAGGGGGCGGATTGTAAATCCGCTGCGTTATGCTACGTTGGTTCGAATCCAATTCGACTCATTTTTAAAATTTTTTTTATTAGATTCGCTTTTTAAATCGATATTTTTTACTATTACTTTTATTAATTAATATATAAAATAAGGTATTTCAAAAATTTTTAATTTATTTAACAAGTATACATTTCAAAAAAATAGTTACTAAATCATAACTCATAAATTTAAGTAATATTAATATAATTTATTTTTTATATATAAATAAAATGTTCACAAAGCAGTCATATTTACAATAATATTATATAGAAGTATAATACACAATGAAAAAAATACAATTAGAATTATTCGTAAATTATTGATTTTAAATAAATTTTTAAAAGGTGTTAAAATAACTAGTATTAAACCAACAATACTACTAATAAAAAAACGAGGATAACGTATTATATTATTCCAAAAGTTTGTCATTAAAAAGATTAAAATTAATAAATATACTAATATAATTCTATACTATGTAAAAAGAATTGAGTTACAAATTAAATTTAATTTTAGTATAATCCGGTTAATCAATAGGTGGATAATATAAGGCTCTGTAGCTCAGTGGTTAGAGCAGGGGACTCATAAGCCCAAGGTCGTAGGTTCAAATCCCACCAGAGTCATCTGTATCTTTAAAAGTAAATTTTATTTAATTTAGGAGAAATGGCTGAGTGGTCGAAAGCAATAGATTGCTAATCTATCGTGCAATTTTTGCACCCAGGGTTCGAATCCCTGTTTCTCCTTTGTTAAAAAATGAAAAAACTAAGTTAAGAAGATTAAAAACTTGACATTAAGAAGAATCTAATTAGATTGATAATTTTATGAATAGATTACAAATGAGGGATTGTAGTTCAATTGGTTAGAGCACCGCCCTGTCACGGCGGAAGTTGCGAGTTCGAGTCTCGTCAGTCCCGATTTATAAATAATTATAATTAAAAAAGCTACTGCTAATATTAATATATTAAATATTCGTATTAGCAGTAGCTTTTATTCACCTTGAATTTTCAGTAATGCAAACCCTAAAGAAAGACCAAACAAAGTCATGAAAAAACATATCACAGTTGCATTAACAATTTCTAGACTGGCATACGGAAATATCTTTAATATTAACTCCATAGTATTTTTAATTTTAATTTCTATTTTTATAAATTATTTAATTCTATATTTCAACTACCACTGAATTAGGAACTCTAATTAAAATTAAGTTACATACATTTTATTTAGCAAATAAGTACTTCAAGATGAAAATCTATTATCTATTAATCATAAAAAAAAAGAAGAAAAATGATATCAAAAATATATTGAAAAGTAGTTATTTAAAAACCATTTCGAGCCCAAACTACTAGTGATAATGAGAACGTAAACATCGTCATTAAACCAGCCCAACCTAGACTTATAATATCCATAAACTTATTTAGATTTTTTAATATTAAATTATTTAACTGTTTTTTATAACTTGGGAAATTAAAAACATAATAATTCATATTGTATTATGAATTTAATAATTATAATTTCAAAAATGGTAATTTACACAATACCATTTGACCAATCAACATCTACATTTTCAATAAGTAAAGATGAATTATAAATTTGTAAAATAATTAATAAAAATACTAAAAATGCCGCCATTATTATAGCCATAATTGGAGTTGTTCCCCAGCCTGGTGCAACTTTACCATATTCAGCATTTAATGGACGTAAAATTTCACCTAATCTTGTTCTTAATGCCATAAAAATATTTCTTATTTAATAAATCAAATTTTTTACTATATGTTATATAATTAAATATTAATAACTTAACCAAATATATAACATGGAAACAGCAACCGTTATTGTAATTTTTGTATCAAGTTTACTTTTAGGAATAACTACTTATTCAATATATACGGCTTTTGGACCCGCTTCGAAAAATTTACGGGATCCATTTGAAGAACATGAAGATTAAAAAATAAAATCAAATAGTTTGATTTTATTTTTTAATAATTCGAGGTGTTTCTCTAAAAAATACTGCAAAGAATATTACCATTAAAGTACCAATAAGTAAAAATGTATAAACTAACGCTTCCATTGTTTAATCCTGTTTAAAAATAATAGTTTCAATAAAATTTTGTATAAAAAAAACGATAGTGAAGATATATAAAAAAAATTATTCTGAATAGAAATTATAATATTTTCAATTTTCTATTCAGGATAATTTTTTTTTTATATATCTTCACTATCGTTTTTTTTTTCTTTAATTATTAACAGATCTTTAATTATGAACTTTTATTCATAAAAAATTAATCTAAGCAAACTGTAAAAATAATTTAAACAGCTCCTTGTTTTTTTGTTGAGCGATCACCAAGTTTTTGGAAAGCTCCAAATTCTACCTGCTCTGTAACTTCTGCCCCAATACCTGTAAATACGTCACGGAAAATTGTTCTCCCACCATGCCATAAATGACCGAAGAAGAATAATAAAGCAAAATTCGCATGACCATAAGTATACCAACCACGTGGACTACTTCGGAATACACCATCCGATTCTAAACTTGTTCTATCAAATTCGAAAACTTCACCTAATTGTGCTTTTCGAGCAAATTTCTTAACAGTTGGTGCATCTTTAAATGTCTGACCATTTAATTTTCCACCATAAAAATCTACACTTACTCCTACTTGCTCAATACTATATTTTGACTCAGCACGACGGAATGGAATATCTGCACGAATAATTCCATCTTTATCAACTAAAATTACAGGGAAAGTTTCAAAGAAAGCTGGCATTCTTCGAACCGTTAATTCTCTACCTTCTTTATCCCTAAAGATCGGATGACCTAACCATGCTTCTGCAATTCCATCTCCTTTATTCATAGGACCAGCTCGGAATAAACCACCTTTCGCAGGATTATTTCCTATGTAATCATAGAAAGCTAATTTATCAGGAATACGTGACCAAGCTTGACTTTCAGATAAGCTTTCTGCCACAGACGTTTCAACTTGACGTTCAATTTCTTGTTGAAAATACCCACTATCCCATTGATAACGAGTCGGACCAAATAATTCAATTGGTGTTGCTGCTGCACCATACCACATTGTACCGGATGTAACGAAAGCTGCAAAAAAGACTGCTGCAATACTACTAGATAAAACAGTTTCAATATTTCCCATTCTTAATGCCCGATATAATCGTTGTGGTGGACGAACTGTTAAGTGAAAAATCCCAGCGAAAATTCCAAAAATACCTGCAGCAATATGATGTGCAGCAATACCGCCAGGGTTAAATGGATTAAAACCATCAGCTCCCCAAGATGGGGCAACAGGTTGAACTTTTCCAGTAATACCATAAGCATCAGAAACCCAAATACCTGGTCCAAATAAACCAGTAACATGGAATGCGCCAAATCCAAAACATAATAAACCTGATAAAAATAAGTGAATACCAAATATTTTTGGTAAATCTAAAGCAGGTTCTCCTGTTCTAGGATCACGAAATAATTCTAAATCCCAATAAACCCAATGCCAAATTGCTGCTAAAAAACACATACCTGATAAAATAATATGTGATAAAGCAACGCCTTCAAAACTCCAAATGCCTGGATTTGAAACACTCTCACCGGTTATACTCCATCCCCCCCAGGAATCAGTGATACCTAAGCGAGTCATAAAAGGCATAACAAACATTCCTTGGCGCCACATAGGATTTAATACTGGATCTGATGGATCAAATACAGCCAATTCATACAATGCCATTGAACCAGCCCAACCTGCAACTAAAGCTGTATGCATTAAATGTACTGCAATCAGTCTTCCAGGATCATTTAAAACTACTGTATGAACACGATACCATGGTAATGCCATAGTAATTCATTCCTCAATATAAATATTGGTCTTTGACTTTCTTACAATTAAACTATAGAAAAGATTATCTAGAACCACATTATAAACAAAAATTATAAAAATTTAAAAAAATTCTATCGTTACTAAGCTAAAATCAAAATATAGAATGGATAATCAAAAAATCTTGATTGCAAAATATTTTTCTCAAATTTTAGAATTTAATTCGACTTTTGCTAAAGGTTTTATAGGAAAAAAAAATAAGTATTTGTCAATTAATATATAAAAAAATGATTAACATTTAAAGTTTACCCCAAAAGCACAGGTCAGAGTTAATTGGTAAATGAAGGTGTAAAATTCCATATATCAAATCATAGAAATATTCTCTGAGAGGGCCTTAAAAGTCCCGAGAAGGCGTGTTCAGAGCCAGAGCATGGGTATTCTAGCTTCACCCAAAATAAAGTCAAAAATAAGTAGGTTTTATGTGGGTGAAGATGAAAAATAAAATATTGAAACGAAAAGTAAGCTAATTTCTCATTCTTCGTTCAAATATTTTTTGATTTTAATACACTTTTCTTGAATCAAATTCTTCAATTCATCTCTAATAAAATCCAAATCATCTTCTAAATGACCATTTACCGCTTCCAGTAACTCTACAAACTTCGATGTTTTTGTAAAAAAACGACGGCGTTAATAATTGAACAATTTTTAATTTGTAATTCATTAAAAAATTCCGGCATAGAAATATTTTCTTTCAAAAATTCTTCTATTAACTCCAAATATTGATCATGGATTTTCCATTCTAAGTGATTTTGAAGTATGCAAGAATAATTTAAAAGTTCATCTCCGTTTGAATTCTCACCCATCGATCTTTGTTTTAAAAGTTGAAGATGGTGTTTCTTGTTATAATTTGTAGTCATAAAAAATATTTTAGTTAAAAATTATATTCCATTATTTTCCACTCCATTTCAACATCCAATCTTTATCACCAAAATAGTGTTTTGATCGAAACTTCTTAAATGCTAGTGGTCTTAGTTTATCTCCAGTTATTAAATCTTCGGTTGATTGATTAAATACAATAATTATTGAAGATGAATCATCACTTTCAAGAGTAGCAAAAACAATTGCGTTTCAAGCACCGTTAACGTCATAATATGAAACATTAGTTTTTTTAATAAGTGCACTTTTACAACTTGTTTTTAATTTAAGTTCGTAATCTTTGATCATTTCAATTGAAGATAATTGGTGGCCCCATTTTAACATACACAATCAGGCTACCTTGTTCATAGCGAGATTCTCCACAAATCTTATTTAATTTTTGTTGCATAAAATTGTACTTTAATGGATCAACATTCATGCCAGGAGCATGATAAATATGCTTGGCAGCTTGCCAATCTGTAATTTTGCAATTTTCCTCAATTTGCATAGACCCAAAATAAGTTTTGACTACCAAATTATATGCATCTTCATAACTCATAACAAACCCATTTTTATTGGCCATCTTTGAACTGGGACACATTTTATCAGTTACCCTAGCCATCTGAAGGTGAAATTTTAATGATTTGTAACTAATATGTGATATTATTTTTTTATTATACTTACCTTTTACCTAATTAGACAGATATTGGATCGGTAAGGGTGTGCTTTAAAAACTTTATTCTTTTTGGAAGTTATACATAAAAATTATCAGAACTATAGCTGGCCAATCATAAAATTTACCAACTTAAAGTTATAATATTGCTTTGTTGATTGTAATCAAATTTTTTAAAATTTATAAGAAATACAATTTAAATTTTTAATTTGTTCAGCTGCTAAAACGATTTTACTAATTTTTTCTTTAATAATTGGAGAAATTTCAAAGTAAGAATTTGTATTACTTAGAATTTTAATTTTCTTCAATAAATGATAACCTATTTATAACTGGAAATAAAAATATTGAAACTGAACATGGAGCTAAAGGTTGCTTAATTAAAAATATAAATAATACGTATAAGCTTAATTTTTTTACTTTACATTTTGAATTCAAAAGCAAGTTTCTTAAAAAAGAGTAAACTTCTTGTTGATTTTTAGTAACTTTTTTATCAATTTTAGTTATTTTATTTTTATTTAAATTGGAATAAATAAAATAATACAAAAGTGCTGTCATAAAAATTTATTTATTTTAAATATAATACTGAAAAAATTTTTTACTAATATTAATTACAATCTAAATTAACAAAAATTTTAAACTAATTTATAGAAAATAAGTTTTATTTTTTTAATTTATAATAAAAAATATAAACTTTTTAAATAAGTAATGCAGAAATATGGATTATGTAATATTCTTAATTCTAGCCAGATAATATTTACGCGGAGTAGAGCAGTCTGGTAGCTCGTTGGGCTCATAACCCGAAGGTCAATGGTTCAAATCCATTCTCCGCTAAAAAAGAGTACTTTATGATGCTTTTTATTTTTTACTAATTTTTCTATCAGTATTAATAATAGTATTTTGGGTTTTCTATCATTTAGTTAGGTTTCTTGAATTATTTTATCTAGTCCTCGTAAAAGACAGATTTACCTAAAATAATTTAGTTAGGTAAATAATGAACCAACTATTTAAATATTATTTGTAAACAATAATAATAATTGGATATTTTTTTTGCTACTGGATACCTAGTCTAATCACACGTTTAGAAATCATAAAAAAAATTGCAAATTTTTGATTAGTATGTTGTCTTAAAATGTTAACTATAATTTTATAATTTAGAATGCGTTTAAACATTTCCGATATTGTTTGAATTTGGTTATAAATTCTAAAGAAGACTTTTAATATAGATCCCATTCACTTTATAGTTATGAAAAACAGATATTTTTATATGATCTATACTACAATCTAATAAACATAATTTTTGGCGAGATGGCAGAGTTGGTCGATTGCGTCTGATTTGAAATCAGATGAATCTATATAGATTCCGTGGGTTCGAATCCCACTCTCGCCTTATAATAAAATTATTTTTGAAATTTGCTTAATTGTGATTGTAATTTTAGAGTAGATTTTATGGGTAAAGTTTATGACTGGTTTGAAGAACGATTAGAAGTTCAAGCTATTGCCGATGATATTTCAAGTAAATATGTTCCACCTCATGTTAATATATTTTATTGCTTTGGTGGGATTGTATTTACATGTTTTTTAGTCCAAGTTGCAACAGGTTTTGCCATGACATTTTACTATCGACCTAGTGTAGTTGATGCATTTGCTTCTGTTGAGTACATTATGACAAGTGTAAATTTCGGTTGGTTAATTCGTTCAATTCACCGTTGGTCCGCGAGTATGATGGTTATGATGATGGTATTACATGTATTTCGAGTTTATTTAACGGGTGGCTTTAAAAAGCCAAGAGAATTAACGTGGGTTACAGGCGTTATTTTAGCTGTTGTTACTGTTTCATTTGGAGTAACAGGTTACTCATTACCATGGGATCAAGTTGGATTTTGGGCATGCAAAATTGTGACTGGTGTACCAGCTGCAGTACCACTTATTGGTCCACCTTTAGTTTTAGTATTACGTGGTGGGGAAAGTGTAGGACAAAGTACATTAACACGATTTTATAGTGCTCATACATTTGTATTACCTTTAGCTGCCGCCGTATTAATGTTAACTCATTTTTTAATGATTCGTAAACAAGGTATTTCTGGACCTTTATAATATAAAAAGTTTATTATTTATAATTCTAATTCTATAAAAAAAATTTGATACAAATATAAAATTATGTCAGTAATTAAGAAACCAGATTTAACTGATCCGAAATTGAGAGCTAAACTTGCCAAAGGAATGGGGCATAACTATTATGGTGAAGTGCGAACAGAAAACTAAATATTGACGTTGTAGATAATACTGCTTTCATGGTTTAGAAAAAGAAATAAAACCTATAGCTAACCTAATGGGGAAACCTAGAGGGAATAATAGCATGCTTTCAATAAAGATAATAACTTTGAAATTACTATAACAAAATGTTATCCTGAGGTTAATGAAGCAAGGATAAAGTTGTACTACCTGAAGGCTAGAAGAAAAATGGGTCTTAATAACCGAATGATAATGATATATATGGCGATTAACTATAACTACATACCATTGGATATGGTTCACCAGTTCAATGAAAAGAACCTGTGTAGTTCTTAAGCTCTAAAACATGAGAATTACTTCAAATGGCCATCCTAAACTTCAATAGATTCGTCTTATTTATAAACTGTATAGTTCGCTAAAGAGAACGATCTCTACGCGGAAAGAACCCTATTTAAGGGTAGAAAAATTTCACTGATATTGTCAATTTATTATTCTTGAAGGAGAATATTTTCGAAAAATAATAAAAAGATTTTCAGGAATTCGACATAAAAATAAAATTAACAAAAATTGAAAATATTGAGTTTTGGATAATCGTTTCTAAAAATGTAAACAATAATACAATGATCCTAGCATAAAAAATCGCAAACTCAGATTAAAGAAAAAAACCATTAAGATTTTTAACAGCGAATTATAAAAGTATTCAATAATTAATTTGTATTATACTTGAAATTATTCATGAAGTTTATTTTTCAAAACAAAATTTTAGAGTTAAAGAATAAAGCATAAAATTTATTAACTAAGTTAAACAAATTTATAAAAAATAACAAAACATAAAGAATTTTCCAAAAATAAATCATAAATATTTTTTTGAAATTACATTAAAAAAAATTATGTCGTCAAATTTTTAGAGAGCCGTATGTGGTGAAAGTCGCATGTACGGTTCGGGAACAGATTGTTGTCTTCTTTCTTGATAGGAAACAGTTATCGAGTTTCATCCAGCATGGCCAAATGATTTATTATACGTTTTTCCTGTTTGTATTTTAGGGACATTTGCATGTTGTATTGGATTAGGAGTAATGGCACCTACACAATTAGGTGAACCAGCTGATCCGTTTAACACACCATTAGAAATTTTACCAGAATGGTACTTTTTTCCTACTTTTAACTTACTAAGAGTATTACCAAATAAATTGTTAGGGGTATTAGCTATGGCAGCTGTACCTGCTGGATTAATAACAGTACCTTTTATTGAGAATGTAAATAAATTTCAAAATCCATTCCGTAGACCAATTGCTAGCTTAGTATTTATTGTTGGGTTTATTACAGCTATTTGGTTAGGAATAGGTGCGTGTTTACCAATTGATAAAGCAGTTTCTTTAGGATTTTGGTAAATTAAACGTTTAATTTAAAGTTGATTAGAATATTTTGTCACCATTATTATTTACACTAATTAGTTTATTCTTTAATTTATCAGCCAATAAGCTGAATTCAAAAAAATTCTCAGTTTGAATAATTTTATGAATATACTTAATTATTCTATTTAACTTTCATTTAAAATTACTTAAATTGTTCTGCTATAATCTAGAAAGATTCTGAAACCTCTTTCAATTTAGCAAAAGTTTTCCATAAAAATTTTTAACTTTAATTATAAAATTTAAATTTGTTTAACAATTTAAGTATTTTATTTAGAACACTATTGTGTCACAAATAAGATACTTAAATCAATTTTTTAATAATTATCAATAATCGTACATAAATGTAACCAGTATAATGATCATAATAGAATATTAATTCTTGAAAAAATTCTATGGTTTTGATTGCCAATAAAAATTAAATTTATAATGATGATCCTAAACCTGAATACGAACCATAAATAAATAAACTTAGCATAGTTATCACTGCTAAACCACCCACCAGACCTACAAGCCATAATGGAATTCTACCAGTATTCGCCATGAGAAAACTCCTATTAGATAAATATTTAGTTAAAGAAATAACTTGAAAATAATACAGCTAGAACAAATATTAATAGAAGTCCCCAATAAAGAGAAGTTCTATTAAGCTCAACCGCTTGTTTATTCGGATTTGGACCTGTCATAAAATTTACCTCCTGTCTATTATATATATATGTTGATTTATCTTTGAATGAACTGCATTGCAGTAATTCCGCCTAAAAAAAAGACAGTTGGTACGGCTAAACCATGAATTGCAAGCCAGCGAAAAGTAAAAATAGGATATGCTACAGGTTGATTAATATTTTTTGTCATTTTTTTACCTCATTATAAACCTTTTGTTAAATCTTCTAATTCTTGTTTTGCACTAAATCGATCATTTACTAATGGTACCTGTTGACGATCTTGTGTAAAATACTCATTTGGCCGTGGTGTGCCAAATACATCATATGCTAATCCAGTACTAATAAATAACCATCCTGATACAAAAAGCGATGGTATTGTAATACTATGAATAATCCAGTAACGTACACTCGTAATAATATCCGAAAATGGACGTTCACCTGTAGATCCACCAGACATAATTATTTATTCTCCTATAAAAAAATGATTGTTGCTCATTCTAATAACTAAAAGCGGGCAGGGGGAATCGAACCCCCATCATTAGCTTGGAAGGCTAAGGTTTTACCACTAAACTATGCCCGCATATAACTTATACCTAAAATAAAATAAAATATATAGCGAATATTTATTTTTATATTAAATTTATATATTTTATTTAGTTTATTAAATTATTTATTTTGCGTAAGGAAGTAATAAGAAAAAGAATGTAAAATTAAATAGAAAAAGTCCACTGGATTTCAAGATTTTATGTAACTCATCCTCAAAAAAATTGTTAAAGCAATCATTCTCACTAATAATAATTAAATCGATAGAAATTGTAATTATAATAAAACTATCCTCAATTAAGCTAAATATAAAATTTATTCATGGAATTATAATTTTTTTTATACAGAACATCTAATTAAATTAGATATCCAATGGTCATAAAAAAAACATTTACTTAACATTATTATTTATAACTAATTCTTAGTCTCTTCATCCATAATATTTAAATAGTTGTTTTATTATTTATCTCCATAAATTATACAAAGTAAGTTTGTTTACTACAAAAACTATTTAGAACATATTAAATAACTAAATAATCTACTAGATAATCGCGAACTAAAAATGCTTCTATTAATACTAATGGAATAATTAATAAGAAATAGAAATTCATAAAGAATTATTTAAATAAGGATTTACTAATTATTATAATTTAAATTTGTTTAATAAATTAAAAATATAATAATTAGTAATTAAAAAATGTCTTCAGAAAAAACTTCGTTAAGTAATTCTTTACCTCGCAATGAAAGATTTTGAGACATAAGCCAAGCTATAACAATACAAATAAGAAATTGACTAAATAATAGAATTGGATCCAATCGCCAGCCATGAAAAATTAAAATTACACAATAACAATTAATAAGAACAGATATAACTATATCTTGATCAGTTATTAATTCTTTCGATAAGTAACGTGCTCCAAGTAAAATAAACGTAAAAGTGGCTAAAATAAGCCCTAGAAATATATGTGTATCAAATATGAGGTTTAACACAATAATCTCCTTGTATTAAAAATTTTCTGAACGTGTAACGCGATCACTTTTACTAATAATAATTAAAGCGACAGCAATAGCAATTATAACAGAACCACCTGCGACTAAACTAGATATAAAATTTATTAATGAAGTTGTCATTTTTAATTTTTTGTTATTTTTAATAAAAAGTTAAAAGTATTAATATTAACGACACTATATATTATATCAAAAAAATAAAATAAAATTAATAATTATTAAAATATTTTTTAGTTGAAACTTCTATGTCTGAAAAATTTGAAACTGATAATTAAGTTTAAAGTAAAAATATTTCGATAAAATTTCTTGTCGAAATAACTTATTTAAGTTTTTGTAATTTTATAATTTTCGAACTAATTATTAATCAAGTTTCAATTTATATTTTTTATCTTTGAGATTATTTTTTTTAGTAGAATGTTAGTTAACAATTTTAAATTTAATTTAAGAAATTATGCCATATCATATAAGATTTTATTATCATTTTTTATAATTGTGATATTTATAAATTCCTATAATCCTAACTTTTTGATTTACAATAATAGTTATATTGAATAATTTATTTATATTTATATTTTTGTTCAAATTTTCAGATAATTCTTTTAACATAAATATGCTTTTTTTATTTAACTTAAATTAAAAGTGTTTTTAACTTTCTATTTTTCAAAAATTTTTAATCATTAAATTCAATGTTTTAAAGTAGTTTCATTTTTTAAAATTTATACTAACTAATAATTATTCAGATTACATTAATTTATAATGTTTTGATTTTGATATTATTATTAAAGTTATTTAATGTTCAATCACAATAAATAAAAGCATACAATTTTGACTTGTTCACTTTTGTAAATATAAATTTATTTTTTTTAAAAGTATTACAAATTGAATCAACTCGAAAATATGACTATTATTTATTTATGCATAAATAAATAATAGTCATATTTTCGAATTCTCAATCATAAACTTTGTTTCGAAAATAAACATCTATTTCACTATTTCTAATAATTTTTTTTAAAAAATTTAGCAAAAAAATTTTAAATTACTAAATTATTAAAAAATTCTTTCGATTCTTGAAATTAATATTATATAAGATAAGCAATATTAATTTTTTTGAAAGCTTTTTGGAAGACTTGTTGAGTAATATTTTTATTTGATTTTTTAATATCTAATACTTTATTTTTAAAACAATTTCGATAAGTTGCGGTTCCAGTTCCCGCAGGAATTAAATGACCAATAATAATATTTTCTTTTAAACCACGTAACCAATCAATTTTACCTTCTATGGCAGCTGCTGTTAAGACTCTAGTTGTTTCTTGAAAGCTTGCAGCAGAAATAAAACTTGGATTGTTTAAAGAAGCTTTTGTAATACCGAGTAATAATGGAACATAATATGCTAATTCTTTATGTTGAGCAACCATAATTTCATTAATGTATTGAATATGATATAAATCTAAAACTTCTCGTTTTAACAATGGTGTGTCACCTTCATATGTTATTAAAATTTTTGTTGTCATTTGTTTAATAATAACTTCTAAATGCTTATCATTAATTGAAACCCCTTGTGAATAGTAAATTGATTGAACGGAATTTAAAATAAATGATTGAACTCGCTTAAAACTTTTATAACTTCCCTCATAATTATTAACTAACCGATTATATTTAATGGATTTAGTTTGATCACATGAAAACAATTTTATTAATCCATAGTAATTGAAATAAGCTTTTACTAGTTTATGTGGATTAATCTTGTCATTTTCTCTAATTGGTGTTCCTAAGTTTCGGAATTCAAATTTTGGATCTAAACTTGGTTTTTGAATTAATAAACCGTTTTTTTTATTTGCAGGGATTCTTTTAACAGTAATATTTTTTTTTCTAGCTTCTAATACTTCTTCAATTCTTGGTAGACCTTGGACAATATCTCCCGTTATTTCTTTTTCAAAGTTTAATAATCCAATTGTTTCTCCACTTTCAATAAATTCTCCATTTGTACAAAATAAACTGTTAACATCTTGTTCAAAATAATCCTCTGTTATTGTATGAAGACCTATTGATTTTGTCGATTGTTCAAATGGGTATTGTAAAAATTTTACTAAGGTCATTTGAAATTTATAGTTCTTCAGTTGCTTAACGTTATTTTGAATAAGGTTTGAAGTTTTTATAAGTAAAGTTCGATTTTGTTTTTTTAAACTACAATTTAATAAAGTATTATTTTGTAATGCTTTATTAAATTGTAGTTTTTTCTCCTTTTTACCTATTGTAAACTTTTCATAAAACCGAGGAATTAAACAACTATATAATTTACCATTTTTTTTTATAAATAGTTTTGAAAATTCTGATTTCATATTAATTATATTCTTCAAACATTGTTTTAACGTTAATTGTTTGTTAATTGAGAATTTTGTCATGTTATAATAATTAAATGATATTAATCGATTAGTTTTTGAATATAAACAAATACGATCATTAGGTATTAATTTATATTTTAAATTAGTCTTATTAGAAACACTCTCACATTTACAATTTGGGAAGAAAAAAGGCCGACCTTTTTGTAAAGTAATTAACTGATTATTTTCAATTAAGATTCGTCCAGTTTCATTTATATTTTGACTGTTAACAACAAAATTTTTACGTGTTCGATCTATAATTTTATCTTTTTCAACTTTTAAACAATCATTATTTGAAATTAAAAATACTTGTTTAGTTTCTTTGTATTTTACTTTAAATTTAACAATTTCTAATGAATTTAAAGTAATTGCTTCTAAATACCCTAATATTGTATATTGATCAATAAATTGAGAATTTTGAACTACAAAACATGATTGAATACTTTTATATTTTAAATGTGGAAAAATATGATTATTTAAATAAAAAGTCTCATTAACTTTTAAGTCTACAGACTTATCTTGTTTATTATTTAATAGTTCAATATGAAAATTATTCGATGATCGATTAATATTTTTTAATCTTAATACGTTAATAATTAAATTTATATTGTTTCTAGTTTTAATTATTTGATTTGATTTATATATATAGCAAATTTTATTTTCTAAATTAATTACAGGGTCAATATTAGAATTTTTTCCAAGAATTTTTTGAATTGATCTTGAATGTGGTAGTTCATAGATTTCAATTGGTCGAACTAATAATTGATTAATTTCTTTTCCAATAATACGCTCACAAAATGAAGGTTTAGTAATCTTAATACTCGAACAAATTATTTCGCCGGGATAATAAAGTTTCTCTGAACTATATCTAAATTTTTTACCCTCATATACTAAACCAGATTTGATTGAAATTGTTTGAACACGATTATTTTTTTGATTTATAAAAATAATTCCAGGTGCTTTTGAAAATTGACTGGGGATAATCTCAAAATTATTCGAGATAAAATCACCATGATCTACAAGTAATACATTAGGATGACAATTTACCTGATGTGTTTCTTCCCTAAGCCAAATAATTGTTCGATTAGAAAAATGTTTTAGATAATTAGTATAATATTTTATTTTATTATTAGATTTTTGGGACTTATAGAAATTTCTTTGGTCATAGTAACCTATTCCTCCAGTCAAAGTTTGAAAATAATTTGTAATTAGCACTCCAAACTGTTGATTTTTAGATATTTGAAAATAAGTTTTATAATTTTTGATTTGCAATGCTGATAAATATGTAGAATCTTTGAATTTTAAAATATGATTTTTATTATTAATATTAATAACTAATTTTTGAACAATTGTATTGAATAATGAGGATTTTTTTGTATTAATTCTAACAATTCGTTGATATAAGCTGACTTTCTTATTAATAAATTTAACATATCCAGGATAATTATTTAGTAATTTTGTTCTAAAAACATAGCTATTTTTATTTAATTTATAATCCAAATAAAAATTTATAAAAGAACTAATTGGACAATTATAAAGTTGACCAGCTAAAATCCACATTAATTTATTATTGTTTAATAAATTTAGCTTATTTTTTAATTGTGGAATAAAAATTTCACCTGATTCATTGCTTACTATGGTCTTTATCTCACTTTTAATTTGTCTATTGTTATTAATTAATTCCCCAATTACGGCTTCTTTTTGAATATATTGATTTCTTTTTGGAAACAGAATAGTATTACGTGAAATTTGAACTTCAACAAATTCTTCAAAATTATTAGGTGAAATTACTATTACTAAACCAGAATTTTGTGTTACAAGAACTTCTTCTCCTCTATTGGTGCGTAAAGGAGTAGTTTGTAAATTTTTAGAAAACTTTACAATTCCAGCAATTGGACTAACAATATTTTCACGAGCTATAGAAGTAAAAATTCCACCAGTATGAAATGTTCGCATTGTTAATTGAGTACCAGGTTCTCCAATCGATTGGCCTGCTAAAATTCCAATTGCTTCACCAATATCAACCAAATTCTCATTTGCAAGATCCCAACCGTAACATTTTTGACAAATACCACGATATAAACTACAAAGTAGAGGCGAACGAATATAAAATTCACTAATTTGTTTTTGTTTAAATGTTCGAATTAATTTAGGTGTTATTTGAGTATTTATTTTAGCAATTAAATCTTTAGTTTTAAAATCAAAAATAGGTTTGTTTAAAATACGTCCTAAAATTTTTTCATAGATTAAATTATTTCCATCAAATGTATCTTCATCTATTGACAATAAAATTGAATTAATTGTTAAACAATCTTTTTCTCTTATTAATATATCTTGTGCAACATCAATTAAGCGGCGAGTTAAATAACCAGAGTTAGCAGTTTTTAAAGCAGTATCAATAATACCCTTTCGTGCACCATATCCAGACATTAGATAATCGGTAACTGTTAACCCTTCACGAAAATTTTTTGTAATTGGAATTTTCATAATTTCCCCACTTGGGTCTGACATAAGACCTCGCATTCCAACTAATTGACGAACTTGTGATAAATTTCCTCGTGCACCAGAAAAAGCCATAACATAAACGGAATTTAATGGATCATAATTCTTAAAATAATATACAACTTGTTCTTTTAAACCTTCACTAGTAAGATTCCACGTATCAATAATTTTTTGAAATCTTTCAACATCAGTAACTTTTCCTCTTAAGTATAATTTTTGAGAATTTAAAATTTCGTAACTTGCTGCTTCAATCATTAAATTTTTAACAACTGGAACTTTCAAATCTTCAATACTGATTGAAATTCCAGCTTGACTAGCATACTTAAATCCTAAATATTTTAATTCATCAGCTAAAGAACACGCCTGCATTGAATCATAATTCGTAAAACTCCAAGCTAATAATTGACGTAATTGTTTTTTACTTATTAAAGTATTTTGATAAATGTAGTTTTTCATAAAATTATAATATTATTTAATTTATAGTTATATTATAAAAAATTTAAAATTTTTTGGACTGTGTAATTTAAAATAACGCGACCTGTTGTTGTTTTTAAATATTGAACAAGTGTTTTTCCAGATTTATCCTTTCGCTTTTGTATAGTATTAAAGTGTTCAATATAACTTTGATCATTTAACTTAATTTTTTTTATTAAATTTAATTCTTCATTATTATCGTCAGCATATCGAACCCAAATTGATGTATGGATTTCAATTTGATCTTGATCATATGCTAATAAAACATCTTTTAAACTTGCAAAATAATGACTCGAGCCAAGGAGTCCATTTAAATTATCTACTGTTAAATAATAACAACCTAAAACCATATCTTGACTTGGCATAATAATAGGTTCTCCATTGGCAGGAGACAAAAAATTATATGGTGCTAACATTAACATATAGCATTCAGCTTGTGCTTCTGGTGATAATGGAACATGAACAGCCATTTGATCACCATCAAAATCTGCATTGAAAGCAGAACAAACTAAAGGATGTAGTTTAATTGCTTTACCTCGTACTAAAATAGGTTCAAATGCTTGAATACCTAAACGATGTAAAGTAGGTGCACGATTTAAAAAAATCGGGTGGTTTGTCAAAACTTTTTTTACAACTGAATCTAAAATTGGCTCATCTTGTTTAATTATATTTCGAGCTATTCTCATATTAGTTGCAAAGCCTTGATTAATTAACTCTTGAATGATAAAATACTGAAATAATTGAATTGCCATTTTATAAGGTAACCCACATTGGTTTAATTTCAAAGTTGGTCCAACGACAATAACGGAACGACCTGAATAATCTACTCGTTTACCCAAAAGATTTTGCCGGAATCGACCGTGTTTTCCTTTTATTATATCTGATAAAGATTTTAACGGGCGATTATTTGTACTTAGTGCAATTTTTCCACGTTTTCCATTATCAATTAATGCATCAATAGCTTCTTGTAACATTCTTTTTTCATTTCTAATAATTAATTGTGGTGCATCAATTTCTAATAAGCGAAGTAATCGATTATTTCGACTAACTATTCGTCGATATAATTCGTTTAAATCTGATGTTGCAAAACGACCTCCCTCTAATTGGATCATAGGACGTAAAGCAGGTGGAATTATAGGCAATATGGTTAAAATCATCCAAATTGGTTTTGAACCAGTACCTACTAAATTTTCCAAGATTCTAATTCGTTTTATTGATTGTTGTCGAATTTTATATATTCGTTCTTGTTCCCATTTTCGAAACCACCCTACTTCATCATAAAAAGGACTTTCTTTATTTAATACTTTTGTGCATTTAAAAATAAAATTTCTTGTTAAAATTATTTCCTGATTTAGATTTAGTTTTGCCAATTCATATCCAACTAATGGAACACCAACTAAAAAATTTGGAGTTGCGTCTAATAAATAACTAGGAGTATTATATCTTCGATTTTGCGATGTTGGTTTTGGATACGGTTTTAATGGATAATCAGTAAAACCTAATTCACGACTTCTTCGATAGTTTTGTAAATCCCAATGTAATCCATAAAAAGATATTTCATCTTCTGCAATAAAATAAATTAATGAAGCTAGTTTTATACGTTTAATTCTTTCATCCCAAAGCTCTATAATGTTTGAGGTTGTTAATTTTAAACCAAAACATTTTCGACATTCTTGTGATTTCCAAGTGTAAGTCGTATTTAATTCTTTTTCACATTCTTCAATTTCTAATAATATTGCCATGTAATTAGGGCGACTATTAATATACCAGACATGTGCAACTGGATAAACTAATTTTATATGGCCCATTCTATGTCGTCGAACACGTGATTCAATTAACTCAACACCACAACGCTCACAAATTAATCCTTCATATTGCATTCGTTTATATTTACCACATGCACATTGAAAACTTCTATTTGGTCCAAAAATTCTTTCACAAAATAATCCATCCATTTCTGGTTTAAAAGTTCGGTAGTTAATAGTTTCAGATTTTTGAATTTCACCGATAAATTGGCCATTTGGTAATCTTCTATTTGTCCATTGCAATATTCGAAATGGGGATGCAAGTTTAATTTTTATATAGTCAAATTTTGGTTTATGTTGAATCATTTTTATGTTAAAATGGAATATCATTTATATCTGAAGTTGAAGAGAATGTTTTCGATAAAGTGTGTTGCTCTTCCATTAAATTAACTTCACCTTCATATTTTTTATATGAACTAAATTTTTCAATCTTATATGTACTCATATCTAATCCAATCGATCGTAATTCTTGTAATAAAACTTTAAATGATTCTGGAATCCCAAATTTAGGAATTGATTGACCGCTTACGATTGCCATCAATGTTTGATTTCGACCGGGCATATCATCTGATTTTATTGTTAAAAGTTCTTGTAATGTAAAGGCAGCTCCAAATCCTTCTAGTGCCCAAACTTCCATTTCTCCAAATCGTTGGCCACCATTTTGAGCTTTTCCTCTTAGTGGTTGTTGAGTTATAAGAGAATATGGACCGGTTGCACGAGCATGCATTTTGTCATCTACCAAATGAATTAATTTTAACATATAAGCATTTCCAACTGTAATTGGATTTTCAAATTCTTTACCTGTTCTTCCATCAATAAGAACCATTTTTCCAGGTGCATATGGATTAAATAACCAACTTTCATCATTTTTTAATGAAGCTTGTCTCAATTTTCTATTAATTAAAATTCTTGATATTTCTATTCCGTACATTTCATCAAAAGGTAAAATTTTAAATCGACAATTTAATTTATCACCTGCGAGACCTAAAAGACATTCGTATAATTGACCCACGTTCATACGCGACGGAACACCTAATGGATTTAAAATAATATCAATTGGTCTTCCATCGGGCAAAAATGGCATATCTTGACGTGAAAGTATCCGAGAAATAATTCCCTTATTTCCATGACGACCTGCAATTTTATCTCCAACTCGAATTCTTCTAATTTTAGCAATAAACAAACAAATCTTTTTAAATTTATAAGTTAATTTTGTTCGATAATTTTGTGTTATAGTTTCGATTACTCGTCCAGGTTCTCCATCGGGCATTAGAAATGACTGATCACTTACTCCTTCAGCTTTAACACCAAAAATAGCCCTTAATAATTTCGCTTCTGGTAATTGCTCATAATTCTCATTTAAAAGAACTTTTCCAACTAAAATATCACCAGGTTTAACAAATGTACCAATTTTAACAATACCATCAGCATTTAAATGCTGAGTCTCAGAAAAACTCGAATTTGGAAGATCTTTAGTAGTTTGTTCTGATATTTCAAAAGTTTGATCGATTTCAATTTTACAACGTTCAATATGAATGGATGTAAAAATATTATCATAAACTAATCGTTCGTTAATTAAAATTGCATCTTCAAAATTATAACCTTGCCATGGCATATAACCAACTAAAACATTTTGACCTAAAGCTAGCTCACTCGCTATAATTGCTGGTCCATCGGTAAGAATTTGCCCGGACTTTATTGTTTCTCCTTTCCAAACAATTGGACGTTGATTAATACATGTTTGTTGATTTGATCGTAAATATTTTTCTAGTTTATAGGTTAAATATTTTCCATTTTGATTTTTTATAATAATCTTATTAGCGGTTACTAATTTAACAACTCCTGAAGTTTTTGAAGTTAATGCCAGACCTGAGTCAATTGCAATTTGATTTTCTAGCCCTGTACCGATAATTGGTTTCTGAGGTAATATTAATGGAACTGATTGACGTTGCATATTTGAGCCCATTAAAGCTCTATTTGCATCATCGTGTTCAAAAAATGGAATTAATGACGCGGCAATTGAAACAATTTGAATTGGTGAAATAGCTATAAAATCAACTTCAGAAGGCGGAACATTAACAAAATCTTGTTGATATCGAACAGCAATGCTAGATTTAATTAAATAATTTTTTTCATTAGTAATAAGATCAGCTGGGGCAATCTTATATAAATCTTCAATATCAGCCGTTAAATAAATTGGATTTTCAGTTTTAATAACTTTTCCATTCAAAACTCTCCAAAAAGGTGTCTCTAAAAACCCTGTTCTATTTATTCGTGCACAAGTTGTTAATGAAACAATTAAACCAACATTTTGACCTTCAGATGTTTCAATTGGACAAATACGACCATAATGACTTGGATGAATATCCCGGACTGCAAAGCTTACTCGATCACGATCAAAACCGCCTGGACCTAATGCGCTTATTCGTCGCTTATGGGTTAAAGATGATAATGGATTTGTTTCATCAAGATATTGTGATAATTGACTAGATCCAAAAAATTCTTTTACTGTTCCATTTACTAAATTAAATCCTAATAATTTGTCTGAATCAATTTTATTTGTTTGATTTCGTAGTTTTCGACTTAATCTTTGAAATCCAATATGAAATAAATTTTGGAGTAATTCACCAACACAACGCACTCGACGATTTTTTAAATGATCAATATCATCTGGAATAGTTTTTGAAATTGTTAATGTAATAAGCTTATCAATAATAGCGAATATATCATCGTAAGTGATATTATGTAATCGCTTACTAATATTTAAATTTAATCTATTATTAATTTTCATGCGACCTATTTTTCCTAATCGATAATAATTTGTATCGAAAATTCTAGCAAATTCTGATATACTATCAAGATAATTTGAATTTAAATTAAATCGCATTAATGGTTGTCCAAAATTCTCAGAATTTACTAAAAGTGGTTGGGTAAAATAAAAAAAATCTGAATGTTGTAAATTTCGATAAATTTCAGAATTAGTCAATCCCATTTCCTTTAATAAAAGAATAATTGATTTTTGGTTAATTTTATCTAGTTCAATAATAATTTCGTCTTCTTGATTTTTAATAGGATATTTATAAAGATTGATTTTTTTATTTTTTTTAAATGAAAATCGAATCCACGAACCATATTCAGGTATTAAAATAGCTGTATATAGCTCTTTTTCCACATATTTCTTATGGTAATTTGTTTCAATAGTATGATCGTCTTTATATAATAAAAACTGAGTTTTTGTTTTAAGATATTTATGACGTTCTAATTTATATTTATATCGTGAGTTTTTTTTACCAAAAACATACCTTAATACATCTTTAAAACTTGTAGAACAACATATTGTTGGTTTTACATTTATAAAACTAGAGAGAATTCCCTTAATTAATTCCTTATTCTGATTTAAATTTTGAATACAATATTTAATATTCAATTTTAAAGATTTTAAATTATTAATTTGAAATAATTGAAATACAATAAAAAATAAAGTTAAATTTAAATATATTGGAATAAATCTTTGTGAATCAATCACGGGTTTAATAATATCGGCTGCTAATCGAAAACTTTTTATTTTATCTATTTTTCTTTTATATGAATTTGAAATATTAAGTAATCCTTGAAATTGAATACGTAATTCCTCATTAACCAAAATTTTTTGATTTTGTTGATTATTAAAAATATAAATTGATAAAATATCTGTTTTAGAAGATATTTTAATATCTTCGAATTGATCAAACCCTAATTTTTTTTCAATTTCCATTCGTCTTTTACAAATTTTTTTAACGACAGTTAACTTTTTGTTTATTGTAGAGAAATCTCTAAATTTTTTTATTTTATATTTTACTGGTCCATAATAGTATGAGTGAGTAAGATTCCAAGTTTGATTACCTAAAAGTTCTTGACCATATATATTATAATGAATCAAAAATAATTTATGTAAAGTGATTATTTTTTTTAATTTTATTAATTGTTTAGATAATAAATTAAAATGATTACACAAATAGAATAATTTTTTTCTTTCTAAATTACTAACTATAAAATTTTGATTCGATGTTAATAATAATTCAAAAAATAACTTACTAAAATTTTTTTTACTTAATTTATTATTAATTAAAATGATTCGATATAAATTAAAAAATCGGAAAAAAGAAAAATAAGAATTTTTAATTTTTTCTTGTAGATAAATAATCGAATATTGAATTAACAAATTATTTTTCCATGTCGGGATTATTGCTAAATCGTCTTCTAATTTTGGAATTGGAAAAAGAAGATCAAATTCAGAGATAAAAACTTCTCCAGATGGTAAAAACGACCGTAATTTATTTATATCTGTTGATAATTTTCGTTTGAAGTATTTTTTTTTCCTTTGAGTTTTACTTTTTTCAGAATAAATTCCTGGACTACGAATAATTTGACTAACAACAACTCGTTCGCATCCATTAATTATAAATGTTGCCGAATTAGTCATAAGAGGTAACGTAACTATTGGAAATTGACTATGATAACGAATACTATTTACTTCTTTATTTCTAACTTCAATAGTTATAACTAACTGTACTTTATAATTTCCATTATACTTTTTGGCAATTGACAGACTACATGGTAATTTTGTCAATTTATATTCGTTTCCAAATAATATATATTCCGTATTATGACTAAAATCATATATTCGTGAAAATCGAGTTAATTCTTCATTTAATCCATCATTCAAAAACCAGCAGAAACTTACCCTTTGCATTGCAATAAAATTCGGGAAAGATGTAATATAATGCATATCTCTTTTTATAATCCTGTTTAAATATTAAATTTTAATTGTTAAATATTAATTGTTATAAGAATAATACTAATTAATTCTACGTATAATCTTTAAATAAATTATACTGTTGTGAAACATTAATTTTTCTAGTTGTTCATAAATTATATAACATAATTTATAGCACTTTTTTTTCTATTCAGACATTTAAATGATTTTAAATTTGATATTTTTATTGAAACAATATCAAACATTATTTTAAAACTCAAAAACAACTTTTATGATAACATTTCTCGATAATTATAAATTTTATTAATTTAGTTTCTGAAATAAATAATTTTTAGATTAAAGTTTAATCCATCATACCTTATTTATTAAAAAATTAAAAGCCTTGTAAATAAAATTTTTTATATTAACTATATTTTTTTCTAAAACCTTGATAACAGAATATTTTTTCGGTAATATACTATTCTTAAAATTTATCTCAATAATTTATTGTTTTTGAAAAATTTATATGGCAAAAACTAAAGGAAGTAGAATTTTAATTACTTTAGAGTGTATTGAATGTCGTTCAAATAAGAATAAACGTTCGCCAGGTATATCCCATTATATCACGCAAAAAAACCGTCGTAATAATCCGGAAAGATTAGAATTAAAAAAGTACTGTTCTCATTGTAATAAAACTACTTTCCATAAAGAAATAAAATAATTTTCAAATCATGGTATTAAAAAAGCAGAAAACGTCTCCTATTAACGTAAATCAAAAAATTGATTATAAAGACCTTGAACTATTAACACTATTTTTAACAGAACAAGGTAAAATACTTCCACGTCGAGCAACTGGTATATCCATTCAACAACAACGAAAATTAGCTAAAGCTATTAAACGTGCTCGAATTTTATCATTATTTCCATTTGTTGCATCTAATTCAAATTAAAAAATTTAAATAATTCAATAATCATTATATGAGTATATATTGGAGTTATTATAATAATTTTATAATAACCCTAATATTTAAAATTATTAATATTAAAGGAGTCTTATATGGGTAATTTTATAGATAAAACATTTACCGTAATTGCTGATATTTTGTTGAAATTATTACCTGCTAGTAAACAAGAAAAACAAGCATTTTCGTATTATCGATCTGGTATGGCAGCACAAGCACGTGGCAAATATGCAGAAGCATTAGAGAATTATTATGAGGCTTTGCAAGTTGAAGAAGATCCATATGATCGCAGTTATACATTGTATAATATTGGGTTAATATATGGAAACATTGGAAAATATACACAAGCTTTAGAATTTTATCATCAAGCTTTAGCATTAAATCCGAATCTTCCACAAGCGTTAAATAATATTGCAGTTATTTACCATTCTCAAGCTATTTCAGCTCGAAAATTTGATGACAATGAGTATTACTTTGAATTATCTAAAAAACTATTTGATAAAGCAGGTGAATATTGGACACAAGCACTTATTTTAGCCCCAGATAATTATCCTGGAGCACGAAATTGGTTGTCAGTGACCGGAAGAATTAGAGAAGGTAAATTTTATAAAAAACATTCATAATAAATTTTTGTTCAATAATTTACATAATTTTGTTTTATAATTCTTGTCAGTTAGTAAACCAGAACTCTATTTCTAATTTAGAAAAAATACTAACTTATGAAAGTTTATTTATTTCGAAATATTTTAAATATGTTAAAAAAAGATGACAAAAACTGATACAAATATAGGTTACATTAATCAAATTATTGGTCCCGTACTAGATATTACATTTCCAAATGGAAATTTACCACCTATTTACAGTGCACTTAAAATTACTTTAGAAGATGGTCCAGTTAATATTGCTGAAGTTCAACAATTATTAGGAGATAATCGAGTACGAGCAGTAGCAATGCGTTCAACTGATGGTTTAAAACGTGGTATGGAAGTAATTGATTTAAAATCTCCTATTAGGGTACCAGTAGGGACACCTACATTAGGGCGTATTTTTAATGTAATTGGCGAACCAGTTGATGAACAAGGTGAAGTTGTTTTTAATGAAACATTACCAATCCATCGTGATGCACCAGCATTTACTGAATTAGAAACGAAACCATCAATATTTGAAACTGGAATTAAAGTTGTTGATTTATTAGCTCCATACCGTCGTGGTGGGAAAATTGGATTATTTGGTGGTGCTGGTGTAGGAAAAACAGTTTTAATTATGGAATTAATTAATAATATTGCTAAAGCTCATGGTGGAGTGTCCGTTTTTGGTGGTGTAGGTGAACGTACACGAGAAGGAAACGATTTATATGAAGAAATGAAAGAATCTGGTGTAATTAACCAGAGTAATTTTGCAGAATCTAAAGTAGCATTAGTTTATGGTCAAATGAATGAACCTCCTGGAGCACGTATGCGTGTTGGTCTAACAGCTTTAACAATGGCTGAATATTTCCGTGATATAAATGCTCAAGATGTATTATTATTTATTGATAATATTTTCCGTTTTACACAAGCAGGTTCCGAAGTATCAGCATTATTAGGACGTATGCCATCCGCAGTAGGATATCAACCAACACTAGCAACTGAAATGGGTGCATTACAAGAACGTATTACAACAACAACAAAAGGTTCAATTACATCGATCCAAGCTGTATACGTACCAGCAGATGATTTAACAGATCCTGCTCCTGCAACTACATTTGCTCATTTAGATGCAACGACAGTATTATCACGTGGCCTATCGGCTAAAGGAATTTATCCGGCAGTTGATCCATTAGATTCAACTTCGACAATGTTACAACCAGGAATTATAAGTGATGAACATTATGAAACCGCAGAAAATGTAAAACAAACATTACAACGTTATAAAGAATTACAAGATATTATTGCAATTCTAGGTATTGATGAATTATCGGATGATGATCGTTTAACAGTTGCCCGGGCACGTAAAGTTGAGAGATTCTTATCACAACCGTTCTTTGTAGCTGAAATTTTTACAGGTAAAAAAGGTACATACGTCAACTTACAAGAGACAATTGACGGGTTTACACAAATTTTAACAGGTAAATTCGATTATTTACCTGAACAAGCGTTCTACCTTGTTGGTAATATTAATAGCGCAGTCGAAAAAGGAAAGGAAATAGAAAAAGAGAGTAGTTAAACTTGTAAATACTTAAAATTTATAGTTAATTTAGTTAATCTAAATAATCAAAATACTATTTGATATATATACTTTATATATGATTTACTGTTAATTTTTAAATAAAGATTAGACTTAGAAATTATAAAAAAAAATTGATTGAACATAATGTGTTTAATTTTTTATATAGTATGGAAATATATATATACAATAATATATAAGGAGGAAAAATATATGCCGTATCTAAGAACTTGGATGCTTACCCCTACTGAAATTCTTCTAAGAGATGTACACATTAGCCAAGCTATTTGTCCAAATAAACAAGGCGAGTGGGGAGTATTACCGGAACATTTTCCAATAATAATCGATTTAGATACAGGATTATTTCGCATGCAACTTGAGAATTCTAATAAATGGATCCCCTTTCTTATAATTGGTGAAGGTGTAGCAGAAATGAGACGTATTAATAAATTAGTAGTTTTAGCACCTGACATACGAGAAATTACTAGTGCTGATTTTGTTTTATTAGATAAAGCTACAAAAGACTTAAAAGAAGCTATAGGAAAACTTGAAGAAAATCCTTTAAATCTAGAAGCACGTTATAAAATGCGTTATTCAAGAGCAATTGTTCGTGGTCTTAGTTTAATTTCGTAAATATATTTTTATTTACTTAAATAACATTGTTTTTTTCAATATTAAATTATGAAAAAATTAATTTTATGGTACAAAATTCGAATTTTAATTTTTCAAATAATACAATCATCACTTTAGAATTACCATTTTCAGAACATATTGAAGAGTTACGTCAACGAATTTTTCATTTATTTTGGATAATTTTAGTATTAACTTCAATAGCATTTTTTGAGGTAAAAATTATCGTTAAAATTCTAGAATTTCCAATTAATAATGTAAAATTTTTTCAAATTTCTCCAGGTGAATATTTCATTTCAACCTTAAAAATATCGTTTTATACTGGGTTACTTTTTACTAGTCCATTTGGAATAGGCCAATTAATACTATTTTTATTACCGGGATTAACAAAAAAAGAAACGAAAATTATTTTACCTTTACTATTGAGCTCTTTATTTTTATTTGGGTTAGGATTGACTTTTTCTTACTATACTTTAATACCTGCTGCTTTAAATTTTTTTTTAAATTATAGTGAAGAAGTGCTGGAGCCATTCTTGTCATTTGATCAATATTTTGAGTTTATTTTAGTTCTTTTTTATAGTACTGGGATAGCATTTCAAATTCCAATTGTTCAAATTTTAGTGGGTTTGCTAGATATTATTTCAGCAGAACAGATGCTAAGAGTCTGGCGTTATATAATATTAATTTCAACAATTCTTGGAGCAGTTTTAACACCATCAACTGATCCATTTACGCAATTATTACTATCATTAGCTATATTAATGCTGTATTTTGCAGGTGTTGGTATTTTGTTTTTTATAAAAAATTAATTAGCATATACATAATTATAATAGATAATATTTATACTAAAGAAGTATTTAATTCATGGCAATTAACAAGTTTTTTAAAAGTCTTTTATTTACTTTAATGACTGCTATAAGTTTATTTGGTTTTTGGCCCGAATACTCATTAGCTTATCCTGTTTTTGCACAACAAAATTATTCAAACCCACGTGCAGCAAATGGTAAATTAGCTTGTGCAAATTGTCACTTAAATCAGAAAGCCATTGAAATTGAAGCACCACAAGCAGTTCTTCCAAATTCAGTTTTTGAAGTAGCATTAAAAGTACCATATAATACAAATAAACAACAAATAGGTGCAAATGGAAAAAAGGCAGATTTAAATGTGGGTGGTATTTTAATCTTACCAAAAGGTTTTAAACTAGCTTCAAAAAATCAAATCTCAACTGAAGTTAAAGCAAAAAATAAAGGAGTTTTTTATTCACCATATAGTACAGAGTTTGATAATATTTTAGTTGTAGGACCTATTCTTGGAAAAACACATCAAGAATTAATATTTCCAATTGTCTCTCCTGACCCAGAAAAAAATTCAGATGTTAAATATTTAACTTATCCAGTTTATGGTGGAGGAAATCGAGGTAGAGGGCAAGTTTATCCAACCGGAGAAAAGAGTAATGTAAATGTTTTTGGTGCTAATCAAGCAGGACAAATCACAGATATTACAATTTTAGAGAAAGGTGAGTCAAATGTTACAATTGTAGATTCAAGTGGTAGCAAAATATCACAAATTATTCCTACTGGATTAGATTTACTTGTTAAACAAGGTGATATTGTAAAATCTGATCAACCATTAAACATAGATCCAAATGCTGGAGGATTCGGTCAAGAAGAAACCGAAATTGTTTTACAAAATCCTTTCCGAATTATTGGATATTTAGCATTTTGTTTCTGTATTTTATTAACACAAGTATTTTTAATTATAAAGAAAAAACAATTTGAAAAAGTTCAAGCTGCTCAATTAAATTTTTAAATAAAACTAAATTTGCATGTTCAAAGTATTTTATTATTTTTAATCTATTTTATTAATTTAATTTTTCTGGTTTTTAATATTGTGTCGGTTTTCATTAATAGGTATTACTCATAGATTTTAATTTTTATTTAATAAAAACAAACAATTTGTTTGAAAGGTATTTTTAATAAAAAGTATTCATCAAATTTGATTTATTATTATTAGTTTAAGTATTATTTTTAGATATTTCCCTTTGCAAAATAATAATTTGGTCTATCTTTTTAATTAAAATAATTGTAAGTTAATTAGAGTTTTTCTAAATAGTATTTTAAATATTTTTAATAAAGTAGTTTTAAACACTTTTTCGCTTAATCAGATAGTATAATATAATATTGGGTTGGTTAAAGTGTCATTTTGATCAAATTTTATCAAAAAAAGTATTGTTTTGTCAACTATTAATTCAATTAATAAATTGGAAAAAATGAAATAATGATGTATAATTCGAATTAAGAGTCACAGAATAAAAAGAAATTTTATTATGTATCCAGGTTACTATCAAAATCGAAAAAGTTTAGTTTACACAGTTTTTAAAAACACAGAATGTGGAATTCAATTAATTTTAGTAATTAACTAATTTGTTAAACTATCGGTACTTCGATTATAAAAATCTAAAATTAAAATTAAAAAATTGTTCGTTTAAACTATGTTCATTTTTTAACAGTACAACGACTGAAATTCTCGTGGAGAGACTAGTTTTTGCTTTTCTTTATTTATTGCATTATTATACACTAAATATTTTTCAATTATTGGTTTTTGTTGATCTATTAAAATTTTCTGGTCAAGTTAAATTAGAGCTACAATTTAAATATCTTAATTTTTTTTTAGTATTTGTTTGAAAAAGTTTCTATGAAAATACGAAAAATGATTTTAACACATGATGATAATCAAAATATGCGTCTTGATAACCATATACTTATGCTACACTAAATTAACAAAACAATTTTTGAAAGTGATAAATAATTAAAAAAGACTTATTATTTTTTAATAAAATTTAACTCAAAATTGAAAAATAAATTTTATAATTTAAAAAAAATTATAGATAAAAGTAATTTTAAAAATAGTTTATAAAAAAACATTCAAAAATGGGGATAGATCGAAAAACATCTATTGTCTCAGAAAAAAAAGGGGATGGCGCATGGATTTTCTTTAAATTTGTAACAAACAAACACCGAGTTCGAATTTTAGGTTATACTAATAAAAAAAAATCACGTATAGAAATTGAAAAAATTAGTTTTAATTCTAATGAATTTTAAAATATTGAAAACGAATGTATCGTGTTCAGATAATAACTTATTAAAATCTTTTATATCTTCAAGAGGAGGATAAACTTAATTTTAATTAGATATTTTTTATAGCTTCATCAATAATTATCAAAAAATTAACACTGAAAAAAATTGAAACAGGGTTTAATCACGATTCTGAAGAAGATTATGTCTATTGGTTAAAATTTTGTCATATGGGAACAGAAATTGCGAACAAAACATTAAATGTTTTAACTGATAAACAGTTTAGGCACGTGCAATAGGCTAAAAATGTTTTTAACAAAGTTGATTTTAGGAATTCATATCAATATAATTTAATTGATTTTGAACTAATGAATAAGATTGAGCCAAAAAGTATTTATAACTTTAAGTTCAAAGAGAAATTAAAAGCTGAATTAAAGCCAGAATGAAGACAAGAGTTTCTAATCAAACTTCAAAAAGAATTCGAAAAATAACAACGGACTATTGTAACAAGACAGAATCAAATAAAAAAGCTTTTAAAATATTTCGAAAAACTACACAAAATTGAACCAATATTTTAAGAATTTTCGAACAGATCTTTTTCAATATATATTTGTTTTTCCTGTTCTGGAGTGAATAAAACTAAAATAGATCGTTAGATTGTAGAAATTTATGTTATTGAAAGATATTTTATTATATTAAATTCTTTTCTTAGCATAAAAAATAAAAATGACCTATCTTTGAAATATCAATTAATGTCTTCATTAGCTTCAACAACAACGTATTAAATTCAAATTATAAGTTGTTTTGAAAGATAGGAAGGAAAACGAAATGTATCTAGAAAATTTAACTATATTACCATTAAACAAAAGAATTCATTATTTAAAACTTAGTGAAATTATTTAAAAATTATAAATTTTGATAGATTGTTTAAGACTTAAATATATAGCCATTTAAAAGAACAAAATGTAAAATATATAAAAAATTTATTACGAGATGTATTTCTAAAAAGTTAAAGAATTTTCTATGTAAAAAAAAATAGCCTTTTCGAACTGGGAAAAAACGAAAAATTGTAGGATCTTTTAGTTTAGTAATTGTAATTTGGTTTAGAACTTTAGAATGATCCAAAGTTATAGATATCTTATTGTTACCTACATTAGTGGTAAAAGTTGACTGAAGGTATAAAGATATATTTGAACTAAGAACTTTTAAAATGGTTGCAAGAAAAAATAATTGTATTGTTTATAAATCAAATAAGAATATGTTATTTTTAATTTATTTAAATAATCCAAGAATAGTATCGAACCAACAAATCTAAAAGAGCTGTGAAAGATTTGTTTGGTGGAAATTGGTGTTTAGTAATTATTGTGGCATTTCTAAAATTGATAATTTTAATATTCTTAATGAAATAAAGTTTTGTCTTGAATAATTTAAATACAGGCTGGAGATTACATCTTTAGCATCTTTTTTCACCACTAAGTGAACAATATAGGTTTCCACCATATTATGATTTGTTTTTCTCTAGAAGAATATATCTTGTTGATTATCCCGAGTCATTTTTATCGGGATTGAATCTACAATTCAGTCAAGAGGAGCTAATCAAACTTTTTAAACGTTCATTTCAACAGCGTTTCAAGTCAATAAATTTGTGCAAGATAAACAGTTTGATCTTCGAAGATGTTTTCATAAAGTTTTTTATATAACAAAGTGATTTGTCTATAAAAATTTTAAAAGTGTCTTCTCTTTTTACCAATTCAAGTTTTTATTAACTGAATTTAATAAAATTGAAAAAAGTCATTCTCGAGAAACTATCATACTACTTCAAAGTAAAATGCACGATTATTATAAAAATACTCGACGTGTAGACTGTAGATTTAATGTTAAAAATATAGACTTTGCTGTTAGTGGGCTTGAAAAATTTAACACATGTAGAAGCTAAAAATGCAGTATATTCCGCTATTAAAATAGCAGATGATTATGATGAAAATTTCTGGAAACCAAGAAAAAATTTTGGTCAGATAAAACTTAAACCTGTAAAGTTTTAAACATCAAGTCTGACACTTATTTACCGAAAGGGGTTAATAATACGTGAACTATTGTTGATTACTATGATGTTCCAAATTTTGAAAAAGAAACAATGAATAGTTTGATTATTTTTAGATCAAAAAATGATACAAATCTTATAATTTTCAATAATGTTACAAATATTTAAAACCAAACGTGAACAAACCATTATAAAATATGATTGATTGTTACAAAAACGGTCCACTGGAGACGCGAAATTTATAAATTAGCAATGAGAGATTTTTAATTGAAGTTATCTACGATGAGCATTTTAATTTATCTTTTTTTAAAAATTTAAGTTTAATAAACTTAAATTTTACTAACATAAATTTTGGGTCAAGTTTTTTTAAAGAATGCTTGTTTAAAAACTGTATCTTTGAAATTACATCATTTGAAGATGCTAAGTGTGAAAATTATAATCGGATAAATCGTCAAATAAAAAAATTATAATTTAACCAGAGTTTATTTTATAGAAATGATTGTTGATAAATGCTATTTCGAAAAAAGTTGGTTTGAATCATGTAACTTCTTCGACATAAATTTCAAAGGTTTTGAGAGAATGTTGTTAATTCAGACAGCTGTTGCGGATTCAAAATTTTTCAAATTCAACAAATCGATTGAGTTTAAAGAAGAATTTTTTCTTATTGATATATTACACCCTGAAAACCAAATAAACGAAATATTTATAAAATAGAATTTTTGAATAGAAATTAGTATTTCTGTAAAATTCGATCTATTTTTATAAAACTACTAAATATCTTTATTCAGTAGTTTTATATTATTTTTTTTTTTACTTACTACTTAAACTCAATTTATTATTATTTTCGAGCATTTTAGGAACATTTCAAAGCATATCTAATCACCTACCCAACCGAATTATTTTATACTTTATCTTTCTTACTAAAACTCACCGATTTTTGACTGAATTTTAGCTGAGGTTATCTGCACCTAAAACCAATTTATTTGTATTCTTAAGCCTTTTAGTAACTTCTTAGAAGAAATTTTAATTTTAAACTCTTTTTAAATAAATATATTTGATTAATTATTAGTCCTAAGACTGTTCATTTAGGGTGAACTTTAAAAGTTAATTTATATTCTACACGTTAAAGTTAAAATATTAATTTTGATTAAATATTTTTTAAAATTTGATTTTAATTAATTTCAATTAAACTTGTATCAAGAAAAATTTAGTTTTGATATTTTTATTTCAGATTAAAGGCTTTCAAACAAGAAATAAAAATCAAATGAAATCATAAGGATTAAAATATGTTCTACGATAATTTTTTATGGAAAAACCAATGGTATTTTAATTTATAATTTATATAATTTTTTTATTTTAAATAGCATTTATCTATGTATAAAAATTTAAGAATTTTTTAAATTAAATTAAATAATTTTTATTAGTTAATTTAATATATAATTAGTAATAAATAGATGCATATTTTAGTATATTCGTCTAATTTAATATATTGTATTCTTTAGAATCAAAATAATTTGTATAATTAAATATTAATAGGAGATTTCTAGTATATGATCTATGATTCACAAGTTTACACAGCATTGTTTATTGCTCTTATAGCTAGTATTTTAGCAGTTCGGTTAGGATTAACTCTTTATCAATAAAAATTTTTAATCTATTGAAGTTAACAAATTTTATAACCAATAATAAATAAATTTTTAAATTAGAAATTATAAATAATTATGGTCACACAAAATTTAAAAAAATTTAATACTCCAGTTTTTCCTTTTACGGCAATTGTTGGTCAAGAAGAAATGAAATTAGCATTACAGTTAAATGTTATTGATCCAAAAATTGGTGGGGTAATGATTATGGGAGATCGTGGGACAGGGAAATCAACAACAATTCGGGCAATTGCTGATTTACTTCCTGAAATTGAAATAGTAAAAGATGATCCTTTTAACTCTCATAAATCTGACTTAGATTTAATGAGTAACGAAGTTAAAATTGCTATTCAAAATGGTGAAATAATTGAGACCGAGTGGATTAAAATTCCGATGATTGATTTACCATTAGGGGCAACTGAAGATCGAGTTTGTGGTACTATTGATATTGAAAAAGCGTTAACAGAAGGTGTAAAAGCTTTTGAGCCTGGATTATTAGCCAAAGCAAATAGAGGTTTGTTATATGTTGATGAAGTTAATTTACTTGATGACCATTTAGTTGATATTTTATTAGATTCTGCGGCATCAGGGTGGAATACGGTAGAACGTGAAGGCATTTCAATTCGTCATCCAGCTCGGTTTGTCTTAGTTGGATCTGGAAATCCGGAGGAAGGAGAATTACGACCACAATTATTGGATAGGTTTGGAATGCATGCTGAAATAAGAACAGTAAAAGATCCCATTTTAAGAGTAAAAGTAGTCGAAGAACGAACATCTTTTGATCAAACTCCGATGGTTTGGGTTGAAAACTATGAAATTCAACAACAGAAACTTCGTGATCAAATTATTGCTGCTCAAAAACTATTACCAACAGTTGAATTGAAATATGAGTTAAGAGTAAAAATTTCAGAGGTTTGTAGTCTCTTAGATGTTGATGGTTTAAGAGGTGATATTGTAACAAATCGAGCTGCTAAAGCTCATGCTGCTTATAATGGCTGTGATAAAGTAACAGTTCATGATATTTCAAAAATAATAACATTATGTTTACGGCATCGATTACGAAAAGATCCATTAGAATCAATTGATTCAGGTGATAAAGTTAATAAAGTTTTTAAAAAAGTATTTGATATTAATGATTAGATTGTTATTTTTTAATATACATTTTAAAAAATTACTTTTAACTTATCTAAATTTAATGTTTACGTCGATATATTCAAATATTAAAGATAAAAATAGTAACATCAATGAAAAATCTAGTATTGAAGTTTTTTATTAAATCTCATTATTCTTATTTTTCTTAACTATTAATCAGTTTTAAGTTAATATAATTATATATTCTTTATATTCTATTCATATTAAGAATATATAATTATTTTTTTAAAAAAATGATGCTTATTACATTAAAAATATAATCGCGTAAAAATGGTCTTTTTTTATTATTCTAATTAAATATTTAAAGTAAAAGACTAAGACATAAATATGACAATTATAATCAAAGTTTTTTTATAATAATTCATTATTATTAATCGATAAAAAAGATGTTTGAACGATTTGTTTTTTACTCAATTTTAGAACTCAGATTACCGGATAACTCGGTAATAAATGTAGTAACAAAATTAGTTAAAAAATGAGATAGCATATAAAAAATTTTATAAATTGGTATCTAAAAAATATAAATAAAAACAAATATACAATTTCAATGATAAATCTTAAATATTTTTTTAATAATTTACTATTAAATAAGCTTAATACATATAATATTATAGTATTTTTTTCTAATTGTATATAATATTTTATAAAAGTTCATTACGTCTTATAGTTCAAAATTAAAGTCATTATAGTTAACTAAAGTATTTGATAAATTAATAAGACAAAAATCTATTAAAGTAAAAAATTTTAATCGATTTTTAAAAATGATAGAAAAAATAACGAACTATTAATGCAAACTCTTATATCAATAATCAAACTATGAGTTTTTATGTATTTTTATAATTATTTATTTATAGTATGATGTAATATTGGGTTGTTAAAGTGTTATTTTGTTATAAATTTATAGAAGTGTCAATAGTTTTTATTATTGATAGAAATAAAAAAATTATTAGCTAGATTTAATTAATTATTTTTGTTCTAATCTCATAAACTATCTTTACTTTAAACTTAATTATCAGTTTCAAATAAAAAATATTTTAATAATTATTAATTTTATTTTTTTTCTTATATAATATATAGTATTGTTAACACTATTTATATATCTAATAACCGAGGTTTTAATATTATAATTAGAAATAGCAAAATAATTCATTTTAGTTATTATGTTTTTCTAGGGGCAAATACGACAATTTTGGAAGGAATAAAGAAGATACAAAAATATGGTATTATAGTAAAATCAAATTTATTTAATGCAGATGTAAATATAAATACAAGTTATGTATTTGAAAATATAATGTGCAATTATACAGTTTGTAAAATTTTAAATATAGTTAGCAGTGTGTTAAGCGCATCTGAGCTTGTATTAGAGAATATTTTCAGCACCAAACATCTAATGGTAATAATGAGTTTAATTACTGTTGAATGTCCATTAGTATGGTTTTACTATAAAAGATCTTAGACGTTCTGGGAATGTCCGGCTGCTATAAATGGAATTTTTAAAAAAATAGTTAAATTTATGATTTAGATTTTAGACTGTGCTTGCTAAAATGAATATTCTTTGAAAATGATATCAAATTAATTTTAAAGTGTGAATAATTATTATATTTTTTTTTATTTTTTTTTTTTATTATTAAATATTTAATTTAAAAAAAAAAATAGAAAAAAATTTTCAATAGATTTGTTAAAATTAAAAAATATTTGAATTAAAATGTATTCTATTTTTTTAAATTTCGATAGATTTTTATTTGTCAAACTCTTTTATTTTTTATCTTTATTCTTTACAATCTTAAAACTCTTTTTTAATTAATTATTCGATTCAATAAATGATTTGAAATTACAAATAAGTATGTTTGCACTTCAAACTAAAAATAAATTTTTTAATTTCTTTTTTTTTGAATTGACTTATATTTATAGCTAAACTCAGTTTATTTTCATTCTAGACCTCTTAATTGATCGTTGAGAGCATACTTATATTTTTTTTCCACTTGATTTAATAATCGAATATTTCATAGTTCCAACTGTAAAATTAAAGTAAATCCTAAAACTGAATTTTTTTGTCAATTTATTAAAATTTTATAAGTTTTAGATTATAGTTTGAATTAAAAAGTAATTAAGTAATAAAAAAAATAATTTTTGTATAAAAATTACTGTTCTTAACATTTATTGACTTACGAAAACTAAAATTATAGATTTTTATGAGATTATTAATTATCAAAATTTAGTTATATAGAATTATAAACATACATTTATGAAGTCTTTAAGAATATTTAGTTTTCATTTAAAAACAATTAAAATGATTAATTAATGGTTACCTATATAAAAGTACAACCTGATATAATAAGAGATAAATTGAACAAAAAAAATGTAATTAATGCAGGATCAATTTTACAATAACTCAAAATAGTGTTAATTTTTAACGTTTTATTAATTCAATAATTTTAGTAGTGTTTATTATGTTACCATTTGTTATTTTTAAAATTAAAGATTAATGCTAAAAAAAAAGTTAATATTATTACGTACGATAAAATCTTAGTAATTTTAAGAGATTTTTATAGGATGTAAACTATTTTGAATGATTAATAAACTTTAATTTACCAAATCTTAAATAACAAATTAATAAAAAAATATTTTAAATCCTATGAATACTTGTTAAGATTATAAGTTTTAGACAAATTCTAATTTTTTATAATTTATATATATATGCCCAGATAGCTCAGTTGGTGGAGCAATTGATTGAAGAGTTTTATGCTATCAATTCGAATCGAATGATAATTAAAAAAAAATTATATGTACTATAAATTTTATGTATTTTTATAATAAAATTAATATTGTTAAATTTAATATTTCTATTATTACTAAATTATAATTATATATCTAATTTCTATTTATGGAAACTTTACTACTAGCACGTTTACCAGAGGCATATGTAATTTTTAGTCCTATTGTAGATGTATTACCAATTATTCCTGTTTTTTTCTTATTATTAGCTTTTGTTTGGCAAGCAGCAATTGGATTTAGATAATATTAAATTTATAATTTGTAATCCAAAAATTTTGAATTAAAATATAATATTCTTAATATTTTTAATTTTATATTTAATAATTAATAAAAAATGGTTGAACCATTATTATCAGGAATTGTTTTAGGTATGATTACTGTAAGTGCCTTCGGTCTTTTTGTTGCAGCATTTTTACAGTATAGGCGTGGTAATCAATTTGAAGCTTAGATTTATTAAGCTTTAAAGAAATAAATTTAATCGTCTTTAAAGTTTAATAAAAACTTTTTTACCCTGAATTTATCCATTATTTAGCATAATACATAAAAAATCTATTCTCAAATCTTAAACTAAAAACTAAAAACTAAAAACTAAAAACAATAACTTATCTAACCTTTAAAAATATTACATAATTCAGAAGTATTGACCAAAAGTTGGGTTACCTGGGATTCGAACCCAGAACTATTCGGTTAAAAGCCGAGTACTCTACCATTGAGCTAGTAACCCTATTCTATATCTTAACATGAAAGTATAAAAATATTAAAGTGTAGATTATTAAAAATTCTATATCTATACCCTAAAATCCTCCCTTAATAAATCAAAATATTATTTTAACTTCATTGATTTTAAAGTAAAATAAAACCAACATTATTGGTTATTTTAGTATTTAAAATTATTACAAACAAAGGATTTTAAAAATGATTAATTGGCAAGTTTTAGGTCAACTAATAGCTACAAGTGCTATTATGTTAGCGGGTCCTGCAGTAATTGTATTATTAGCCCTAAAAAAAGGAAATCTTTAATTCACTCAAAAAATTTAGGTCATCAGTATAAAAATTTCTAAAAAATATTTATGGTAACTGTTTTAGTAGCGCTATTAGTTTTGTTATCTTTAGGTTTAGTTATAACAGTTCCCGTTGCTTTAGCTACACCTGGAGAATGGGAAGATTCTAAAGAAAATTTTCGTAAAATTTTTCAAGGTTGGGCTCTACTTGTTGTTGTAATTGCATCGGTTGATGGTATTTTAGCAGCAATTTAAATAGTTTAGAGATTAGAGTTTATTTTTAATCTCTAAATTATTTTAACAATATTGACATGATTAGTAAAGTTTTGTAATTTTTCTTAAAAAATAGCCTATTTTATATTTTTATTTCATTTATTTATACTAGCGGGCATAGCTCAGTGGTAGAGCGCAACCTTGCCAAGGTTGATGTCGCGCGTTCGAATCGCGTTGCCCGCTTTAAAAAATTAATAAAATTTATTTGTGCCCCCATCGTCTAGAGGCCTAGGACAGCTCCCTTTCACGGAGCAGACAGGGATTCGAATTCCCTTGGGGGTAACAGAAAAAAAAAATTTGCAATCTAAGAAAATTTCACTAGAATAAGCTTTATTAGAACATGGGGTAAAACCCTGATAAGTTCTATCGAGACATAATATTAACTTACAAACATTAATAGGAGGTCAGTTAAGTGTGGCGCTTTTTATATAGTGGAATTGGTTTGAAAGATGTTGAAGCATTTATGCTTCTAATTTTAATTTGTCGATTTATTCTGTTAGTAATTCGTTACGATTTCGTCGTAGCTTTTAAAATTGTGGCCGTAAATGGGGGTGCAGCTTATCTCTGGTGGCACCATTTAATTGATATTACCATTCGATATCACGAGGTTTTAATGCAAGTGTCGTTTACAAGGGAATTTACCGACCAGTCTTTGACATTACAGAAAGGATCTGAACTAGAAGCTGGACTCCAAGCAAGTTGGTGGAATCCTATAAAGACTATATTAATAGCGCTTAAAAAAGGATGGACATATAAAGACTATAAAATAGATCCAATATCTATGCTATTTGCAAAATATCGTGATGGCTGGTATGGTAAACAAACGCTGAATAGAATATACTATTTTTTTTATCGAAGATTATTCCCGTTTCTCTTTTATATTGTTAAAACCTGGAGAATACAGTTTGGAAATACTATATTCTACAGCTTATGTACACGTGTTCAAAAAAAATACTGCCCATATTTTATTAGGTGGCATTGGACTATGCTTTTTACCTATGAATTTTTGGAACCAGGATTCCAGAATTTTTATATACGAGGCATGCTTTATATAGTAAACGTTCTTGACCCGCGTATAACCAGCTCCCTGAAAACCATTGAATCAAATAAAGCAAATTTAACTGGTTGGGGCGAAAACGCGATCCTTACTAGAGTTATTGCCGAAACTCGAGTTGAAAAAGAATGGCTTTATCTTTCACTAATAGCAATGGCTTTAGCACATATGGCAATTATAATTTATCCAATGTTACATGCACTTGTTGGACAATATTATTATGTACCGTTTATTACTGAAAACACCGATGTGCATTGTGGTCCATATAATAAAACACTGTATAGTGGAGGAAATCAGCCTTGGCGAAATGCGATCTACGATCTCGATAATAGGAAAAAAGAACCTAAAAAGAAATTTAATTTAATTAAATTTTTAAGAAGGTTTTTAAAATTTATAAAAAAAAAATTTAAGTCTTAATTTTAAAACTAATGTTTGATAAAATATACTGTCAAACATTAGTTTTAAAATTAATTAATTATTCTATCTTAATATAGATTATCTTCTTCATGAACTAATATAGTACAATCCGACTTTGGATATGCAATACAAGTTAGAACAAAACCAGCTTCGACTTGATCATCATCTAAAAAAGTTTGTTCAGATTGGTCAATTGCGCCTTCTGTAACTTTACCAGCACACGTTGAACAAGCACCTGCACGACAAGAATAAGGTAATTCAATTCCATTCTCTTCAGCTGCATCTAAAATATATACATTCTCTGCGCAATCGATTGTCTGCTCAATATCATGTTCTGAACTTAATAATGTAACTTTATATATAGCCATAGAGCTCCTTATGTTAATTAATCATAAAATAAAATTCGAAAAGTTATTTCTAATTTTACTTTACTACTTATTATTATACTACGTAAATCAAATTAAAATAAAAAATTTTATTCTAATTAAAAAATTTTATTTTAATACTTTGATTTTCTTCTTAAATTTCAGAAATAATAAGGTTTTAAATGTTTAATTTTAGATGAAAGTAAAAATATTATTGTATCTCTTTTTAGTAAGTATAATTAAAAAATTTCAATACTAACATATTATAAAATTTTTTTGAATAATTATTCTACTACTTATTTTATAAGGATTTTTACTTTAATTTTAATGTTATTACTAATTCAAATCAATAATAAATTAATTTTTTCACATCCTTAAGTTAAACAGTATTTTTTTGAGTATACCCTATAAATTACTAAATATTTTATACTTTAATTAATTATGTCTAACAGAATTGATCGAAATTATAAAAACTATGGCTATGCGCGAGTTAATAGTAAATCGCAAAAAGCTAATAGCTCACCTGAATCTCAAAAACAAGAATTAGTTCGGAATGGTATTCTAGAAAATAATATTATAATTGAGGTAGGATCAGCTACTAATGAAATTAAAAATAAACCCAGGTTTCAAAACTTGATTCAAAATGTTTTAAAAGAAAGTGATACACTAGTAGTAACTAAAATTGATCGATGCGTTCGGAATAATCTTGAATTCTTAAAGTTGCAAGATATTTTGTTTAAAAGAAAAATTCAATTTATTTCACTCGACTTACCATATTCTGAAGATTTTAACATCAATAAATTAATAAGGATCATTCTTTCTAGCATAGCTGAGTTTGAAACTAATCGCCGGAAAGAACAACAAATGCAGGGTATATCCGCAGCTAAAAAAGCTGGCAGATATCGAGGAGGAAAAACCATGATTAATTTCTAAAGTTAAACATTTAAAGCAACAAAAAATGCTCCTCGTTACACATTATACAGATTGTAAAAATTACCAGAGGAAGTCGGAATACCATCTATAAAGTGTTAAAAGATTATATAATAAAAAATTTATTATGTTTTGCTTTGAACAATTGCAGGATTATCATCCGCAGAAAAATCTTGCTGTTGAAAAAAATAAAAAAGGTTTGCTTTTTGAAATCGGTAACCGTCGAAGCGTTAGGTATTACCGTATTTATACAATCGACAATTTCTTAAGATTTGAATTTAAAATCAAACGAAATTTTATTAAAAACTTCCATAATTTATTAACAGAATATCGTTTAGAAAAATTTGAAATAACATTATCTCATGCATTCTTTAAATATTCTTTTGAAATATTTAGTTGCTGTCGATATCTGGATAATATTAATTGGTTAATCAACCGGATATGTCCTTATCAGTATAAAAATAAATTATTTTCAGAAACATTAGTTATTAATTCTCTTTTAATTATACATTAAGAATTTTAATATTATAAAAAATTTTATTTGCATTCGACTGGATTCGAACCAGTGACGTTCCATAGGAAAACGGATTATGAGTCCGGTGCCTTCTACCACTCGGCCACGAATGCATTTATTTGACTAATTAAACTTTATTTGTTTCAAATCATTTTTTAACGCTAATAATTCTTAATTCATTATTTATCATTATATATGATAAAAATAAATATGTATAGTACATAAATTTACTAATAAAATTTTTTTAAAACTATATTAGTAAATTTAAATAATTCTTAATTTTTATTCTGAATAAAATCTACTAAAAATAATTATTATTTATACTTACTTATTATTAATATTTTCAATGGTAACTTAATTTAACATATTTACTTTAAATTTCTAGTAAATGGTCAATTAATTGTATTAGTAGTTTTACTACTTTTGATGATAAAATTTTTCTAACTATACTAAAAAGTAAAAATAAACTTGAATATTAATTTATCTTGATTTAGTAATTTAGATAATTATTATAAAAACCTATTTATAATCTTATTTGATTGAAATCATATAATTCAATATGAATTAGATATTATTATTAATATTTATAGAAAAATTATAATAAAAAGATAATAATAATAGATAAAAAGAATTAATAAATTAAAGAAAACTTTAAAAATATTATTAACGCATTCTAAAATAATAATGGGTTAAAAATTTGGACTTGAACTTTTTTTAACGAAATTATTTTTAACAATAGAATTTCTAAAGTTATTTTAGATCGCATAAATTTATCAAATTGTAAGTTCGAGATCATAGACTTAATCAGCAATTTTTGATTATACTTTTGAAGGCTGTAAATTTTGAGGATGTAACATTTTATAAACCTGAGTTTTGTGACTGTATTTTTAAAAACTGTGAAATTCTCGAGTCTGAAGTCATAAAAGTAGACTTTGACAAGACTATTTTTAGGAATTGCCAATTTAAACAAGTTAATTTTGTATGGAGTAGGTTTGCTGATTATGAATTCTTAGTAATAATATTGAATAATATTGACTTCGAGAAAACAATAATAAGAAATTTAAAAATTAAAAATAAAACAAGTTTGAATTTATATTTGAATCAAAAATTTCCGATAAATTTTTGGAAATCTAATCAGCCTCAGCACATTGAAATAACAAATCTGATTAATTTTTAAAAGATACGATTTATGATTCATAGATCATATCTTTTAAAAACTTCTTTTCCAATATGTTCTAAATTTATTTTTATTCTAGCCTTTTTAATTAACCACTGAAAGCATATTTAATAATCTTTCCAACCAAATTAGTTTATATTTCACCTTCAGCATTAAAATATTTTTATTTTTCACTTAATTTTAAATCAATATATATAATAGCATCTTCATTACAGTATAAAACTTTTTTTACCACTCTTCTAGACCTCTTTAGAAAGACATTTCAATCTATACACTTTTAATAAAAATTGAAATGTTTTCTGAAACAACGTTAAAATGCTCTAGAATGAAAATAAATCAAGTTTATGCAACATAATAGCTTCAATGAAATTTTGACCTTAAAATGGTCGTATTTTCTGATGAAGAGAAAATAGAAAAATAATTAAGAAGAGTGATGTTAAAATATCTCACTCTTCAAAATTTTGAAATTTTAAATAGATCTCTTTTACATAATCTTTAACCTCTTGCTCAGTGTAATATTCGTCTTTTACTTCTTCAAATTGACAATAAATTGAGCGTATAACACTTGCAAACCGATATAATCGTGTACTAGGATGAAATTTATTGATTTGTTCAAAATCTATTGTTAACACATCAATTTCTTTTCTTACTTCTTCATATAATAACGAAAAAGCAGTTTCAAATTCATCAAAATCAAGAATATTATCGAGAAAATTCCTTATTATTAGAACAAAATTTTCTCGGTAAGTCCAAAAAACTTGGTCTTTTACAGCTATGTTATATTTAGATAATCCGAAATCCTCTTCTGGATTTTTTAGAAAAAAATTTTTTCCTTGATTTGTTAAATCTTGTGAACGTATCACTAGTTGCTTATGTTTTTCTTTATTGTAAGTTATTTTGAGTTTCTAATATTAGTAAATAAAAATAATTCATTTTTATGGGTTATTGAATAGTGAATTATCTATCTGAGTTATACCCATTACGTTCCTTCAGTAACTATTTAGTAACATATTACTATACATTATAATATAAAGCAATAAAATTTTTTATAAATTATTATAAGTTTTATCATATATTAGTGTAATAGAATATTAGTATTATTAAGTATTATTAAATGAAAAAACGTAAACGTAAAAAAAAATTTATCCGAAAATTGATTACAATAGCAGTTTTAACATATTCTACAAGATATGGAAAAATAATTTATCAAAATTTTGATGTAGATATTAATCCTATTCAAGAAGTACATGTAATTAGAAAACAACTGTCACAATCATCTAGAGCTGTATTAGAAACAAGAGGAAGAATGGGTCTACCAATACCTGTACAAGTGGCAAGAGCTTAAACAAGTAATGAAGATTCATTTAAAGTAAAAAGTGCTCCAACGGTTAGTCCACGCTTAGATAAAATAAAGTTTGTTAAACCTAGCTAATTACCTTTATGGTTTTATATCATGGATGAACGAGTTATCAGAACCCCAGAGATTAGCAAACTTATTAAAGAACTTCGCGGTGGAAGTCTGATTGAGACAGTTGGAGCTTTAATATTAATTGTTGTTATGTGTCAAATTATGGGAGTTGGAATTGCGGGTTTTCAAATACCTATTGTTCATCCAAATGGAGGGGTACATAGACCTGCAAATGGAGGAATCCAACAATATATGAATAATCCAAAACATGGAGGTCGGATTACAGTACGAATGTCAGAGTCAAATCAATGTCCTGCTCATCAAACTCAAGTCTCGGGTTTTGTAAAAAACGACAAAGTCGATTTACGTAAATGTTACAATGAAATTATGCGACGTTTGAAATCGCTTGATTGCTATAATTTAAGCTGTGAGTTCGAAAGATTTAAATCTCTAGCTATCGAAAATGGTAGAGTGGATGAAAAAGTGCGCGTGAAGCTAGAACTGTGCTTCATGGCGAAATGTTAGGGTTCTACAAGAATTCAGAGCATAAATACTACGGAGAAGGAGTATACGGTCCAGATTTCAAAGTAACTGGTCAAGGAGTGTATAGTCATGTTATTCATGTTGAAGTAAAAAATCCAGTAGGTTCAGATATTGAAAAAGCATCGCGTAACGGCTATAGTGATCTTGTTAAACAAGGTAATAAGATAGGGGATAAGCTATCAAAGCAGCAGTCAAAATGGTCTAATGCTACTTTTAGAGCAACTCTAAGTAACATTGATCCTAATGCGGTATTCCCACAAAGCCCACCAAATACTCTAGGGTTGGTGGACGAATTTGATGTACCAATCTCTGAAAAAATGATTGTGTAAAATGCTGTAGAAAATAATTGCACCAATACCTCAAACGTAATATTTATTAACAATGAAACAAATATATAATGGCTAAAACATTAAAAAATCTAATTGAATCTTATCAAAAAGGGGAACTTAGTACACCTAATATGCAGGTTATTGATGAAATATTTTCGGATGAGATGATAAATTTGCCAGATGATGTACTCTTAGACTTGACTTTCAGTCGGGCTTTCTTTGAAAAAAGTCGTTTAACGAAGATAAGATTTTTCAATGGAAGCTTTGGTTCAAGCTTTTTCAAAGATTGTTTTTTAGAAAATTGTGTTTTTTCAAACATTCATTTTCAAGAAATGGAATTTTTGAAATGTATTTTTAAAGATTGCTTATTTATGAATTGCATATTGGTAGATAGTGAGATTTCAGAAACAATTTTTGAGAGTTGTACGTTTTCAAAGGGCTCTGTAGATGGCTCTGAGTTTCAATCGTGTCATTTTATTAACACGGTTTTTCGGGATGTAACTTTTGGTTTTGGAACTCTAATTGATTCCAAATTTTCTAATTCTAAGAAGTCAATCGAATTTGAAAGAGAAGTCTATTTCAACGATATATTTGATCAAATCGATAAGTTCCATATAGATTAAGAGTGGGATAATTTCTCACTCTTATTAATTATTTTATCTTTCAGCTTCATCACTCAAATCTCTTTATTTACGACTTCATTTTACCTGAAGGAGTATTATATCCCTGCTCAGCCTATGAAACTCTCTTCACGGGCTCTATTCTGGGCTCTTAGAAGACATTTCATTCTCTGATCCCTCCATAAAAATATTTCATTAATTCCTACCCCAAAAATCTTTCTATTTTGATTTGAAGACATCTGACAATAGTCACCTGGTTAAGAGCCACCTGAGAAACTTTCTAAGCGGCTCTGATACTTTATTTTAATTGGTCAGTACGTTTCTGTCGTTCTTGATCAGATAATTTGTTAACGTAAGCAGAAGTAATATCTAAGTTTCGATGACCAATGGTTTGTTTCACAAATTCAATATCTTTGGAATCTTTCCATAACTGAGTAATATAACCAATTCGGAAGCTATGACTAGTGATATTAAGTTTGCCAGAAATTTGATTGGAAACTTCCCGCATCATCTTATTGACATCTCGGGTAATTACTATAGAATCTAATGATTTGTAATGATTGGATTCAGGTGTAAAAAGATAAGAATCTTGTTCTTTCATTAAAAAAATAAGTTGAAAATCTCTTTGTCGGTCTTAAATAATCTTTTTCCCTTCCTTCGTTAAAGAGGCTTTGTGATTGCTGGGTCCACGTTTCGATCGATTAATTGCAATCCAATTTTCTTTGAAGAGTGTTTCAAGCTGGCTGACCTTTAAAGATAATAATTCATTGATCCGTATTCCTGTAACGGCTAAAATGCAGAGAGCCATTCGTGTCCGTAAATTGAGGTAGGTAGGTCCTTCAGTAGCTCGCATTAATTCTTTGTAAATCTCACCTGTCATCGGATCACGTTTTAGTAACCGTTTCCGGTTTACCCGAGCTTCTTTCCAAGCTGCCTTTTCTTCGCGTTCTTCTTTGATTGCATTTAATTCCTTCAAAACTTCGTCTAATTGTTGCTTCAGTTGGTCGTTTAACTTTAAAAGCTCTTCATTTTGTAAGGCTAACCCAATAAACCCTCTTTGGGTAGTTTCTAATATTTGATCTTGTTTTTTCTTGCTAATTCTTTGATTTTCTAAAATCTTAAAAAGTTCATCTCTTAAAAGTTCGTAATTTGGCAAACTTAAACTATTATTTTCTTTTTTGAATTTTTGAATTTTAGTTTGTTTTTTATTCTTATTTTCCATCTGAAATTTTTCCTATTTGAATTTTAATGTTAATCTTTTTGTGATTTCAACCTTCACAATGAAATAGGTTATTAAAAAAAATACCCATGTAGGTATTTTTTTTAATAACCTAATTTTCTCTTTTACCTTGCAACTTAAGACTTTTTAATAAAAACTAAAAATTTTTAAGCATTTTTTTACTATGTCTAACCCCACCTAACATATTCACCAAGATTTAATTTGAATTTTTTTTAAATTCAAATTAAATAAATATTAATTAATTTTTTTTATTTCTTAATTGAAATTAAATAAATTTAATATCGATAATTTCAAATGCAAAAATTGTTTTATTTTTGCGTAAATGATTATATCTTAGTTGATGAATATTGTGTATTTCATTTGATGGGAGAAGTAAAACTTTAGCTTTAATTTTTGGTTGATTTTCTAAAACTTGTAAATATTGAATGAAATGCTCTTTAATTTTAATTTTTAATTTACCATTTAAAGTTGATGAATAAGAATGGATAAATTGTTGAATATTAAATTCTTTTCTGACATTGCTTGAACTAAAAACCTTAACAATTTCAAATAAGACTTGAAATTGATATTTGGTTAATTTGTCTTGAAAGAAATCATTAAAAAGAAAAGGATGAAGATAAGTAAATAGTTCTTCCGCCATCCAAATCTCTGCTAGCCATGATTGGTCACTAGTTTTAAATAAATTAACTTCAGGAATTGTAACTATTCCACGATAAGAATCATCGCTGAAAACTTGAATCAATGAATTTTGTTGTAATTGATCAAAGAATTTAATTAATTTGTCCAGTTGGTAATAATTATTAGATCGTTTAGTATAGTGTAAAAAATCTTGAACACGAAGCTGCACCAAACGATAATGCGTAGAACCTAAAGAATCTGCTTTATACTTCAATCCTCGAGCATAAGCTAAAAATTGGAAAAAAGTAATTAAATCTAATTTGTCTTGAAATTCTTTAAAAATAAGTTGTTTGATATAATGTGAAGGAATAACTTTGATTTGAGAAATTAAGAGATTCCTATGTTGATACGGTCTAAGGCGATCCATTAACCAATCAAGATGGTAAGACTGAGTTGAAGAGTGAAACAATTTGAAGGAATGTTTAAAAAATTGATAAGATAATATTTGTTCAAACTCTTCAAAACGTTGTTCTAGTAATAATGATTGTAAATCTTGAATGAAATTTCCTTTAATTTCAAATTCAAATCTCAAAAAATTGTCTTTTGTATAGATACGATAATATTTTTGACTTTTGCGGCTTCCAATTTTAAAAACTAAACCTTTTTGATTCTTCTCAACTTGAAGATTTTTTCTTGAATGGTGATTTTGAAACTCGAGAAAAAAAGAATTGATAAATTCTTGACTGTGGATTTTATCAGTGGACTGGTTTCTACGGTCATAGTAGAGATCAATTCGACTAAGAATTCCGTGGAATTTGTTGAAATTCAGGCCTCTCTTAATTAACTCGTAAAGATAATTGGCGTGAAAGCCAGTAAAGTGAACTTGTATTCCATTCCAGTAAGGTATGTTAGTAATAAAGTTAAGTTCATACTTATTTTGAAAATTATTTTAATTATTTAATTCTTTGCGAGACTTATTTTCTTCTCTGGTTTTCTGGTAACAATTAAAGCCTAAAGCTTGAAAATAAGATCCTATCTGAGATAAATTCGAAGAACTATTTATATTCAAGCAAATATAATTAACATTTAAGAATTCAGACTTCAATAATCCAAAATCCTGATGAGTAATCTGATTCATTTTTTTGTTTTTGTTTTAAATTTGATTTCTAAAAATATTTTGTAATGTTTTAAGAGGGCATGGAACCTTTGTCATGTGTATTACAGAACGTTTCTTTAGTGATCAATATTACGCATTTTACACCATATATATAATACAGTCAATAGTTAAAATTATAAAAATATTTTAATCTAAAACAAAAAGAGATGTTAGTATTTCAATATTTCTTGATGTTTCTACAATGGTTTATTATCCAAAAATTAATATAATTCGTTTATATTAGCTAGAATATCTAAGTGCTCTTTCTTCAAATTGTCTTGATATTTATCAATTTTGTTCTTTAATTCATCCAAATCTCGAATTATGTTATATTTATTAAATTGTTCGACTTCCTCAACTTGTAACTGATCAAATACAGAAATATCGATATCATTTCCAAAGTAGGATAGTTTTAACCAATAATCGTCTGGGCGATCGTTCATGTAAGCTTTAACTGCTTCGTGAATAATTTCAGTAGTTAATTTTTGAACAATGACCCAAGCAAGACCCCAGGACCCGGTTCAAAAAAGTTTATCTTGTCCTTTTTCATTAAAAACTCTAGATTTTTTGGTGTCCCAACAGTAATGCTTAAACTAAATCCGTCTTCTAATTTGACATAGACATCAGTATTTCCATTGTATCTGTCCTTGACTTCGCTTAATTCAGCTTTATCGATTTCTATCGAAAATTTACAAATTTTTTTCATAAAAATTAATTTTTTTTGTTAATATATAACTCTTTCATTTGCTTTATTATCTTCTTTTGGTTTTGAGTTCCTTTACCTGATTTTGCCAAAATTTCTACCTTATCACCAATCTCTCGGGTGTAAAGTCGTTTATTTTTACCTGCTCTATGTTCCCATATATTATTACCAAGATATTTTTTATGTATTTCAGTATTATCATTACTTTTAGCTAATTCATCTTGCGAACAATTTGTGTTATCTTGAACTTTTTGGTTATTATAAGCCTCTTCAGCAAGACGTCTTAAACCTGAATCGGAATTAATTATAGAGGATATTTTTTTAGATTGTACTTCACTCCGAAAATGCGCTTTATGCATGATTTTGGGGTTTTGATCGTTTGATGAAGATTGAAATATACACGTATCTTTATATTTCGGAGAATTACTACCCTTATCGGGCTTTTTTTAAGTATATTTTATTTTTGATTTTATTAATAGCGTGTTGTTGGTATTGTTGAGAAGTGGATAAGACTTTTTGTGCTGCACGATATCCTGGAAAATTAATTACCGGCCCTAAATTTGGTCGGAAAAAAAATCCTAAGTTTATTAAATGATAAGTGATCATAATCTTTATTGCTAACTCTTTTGAATCAGTTGCTATATCTTAAAGTGTTAACATAACTTTATCCACTTTAGGCAGAGAAACTTCAACTAATTTAACATTCATTCTATTGCTCTGGCCAATTTTGTAATCATTCCTAAATGTAACCAGTTCAATATTAGTTACTCCAGTTGATGGTGGCAACATTACTGATAATACATACAGAACTGCGGTTTGACTCACACTCAGAATATACAGATACATAAGTCGGCATCGATACATTATTTTCTCATCATTTAAGACTTCTCTTCTGAAATATTGATACGGATATCCGATTTTTGGATCATATACTTTATTATTATATTTTCGACTGTCTGGTATTATAACTAAAATTAAACATGATAGTTTAATTCTAATTAATTCTAACATAAGCTAATCTCCAATTATTATTATATATTAAAAAGCAAATTAGAAATAATTTTTTTAATATTAGATCGACATTTATTGGGAACTTTAAATTGTTTTAAAAAAGTTTTAGTCTCAAATACTTTTTCTGTATTATCTGTAGAAAATACTTTTATAATTTAACTTCAAAATCATATTTATCCCAATACTTTACAAAAAAATTAGAAAATCTTGCAATGAAAAAACTAAATTGCCGAGAACTAGATATTAAGTTTTTATCTATTTATAAACATGAACTTTTTTATTTTATAAGATCTAATTGTTAAAAAATTTAAATTCATTTAAAAATACTATGAAAAAAGAAATTTAGCCAGTTATTTAAAATGTATACTTTCAATAGATAGAACACGAACTATTACATACCGGGAAGAAAAAAGAACGGTTATTGTAAGTTCTTAATTTAAAATATTATTAATATTATATTAATTTTAAAATACAAAAAATTGACAATAAAAATATCATTAAATAATATAAAATTAAATTTATCTCATTATTTTGAAAAGTTAAATTATCATTTTCTGTTCAAATTATAAACTAAAGAAATAACAGTAAAAAACTACAAAAATGATTATTAATAAAAATATTGTGCATTTAAAGTTTAACTTTTAATGAAAAAATTAGAAACCAAAATTATCATAAATAATTCGTGCAAATATTGATGATATAAAATCTATTAAACTAATGTTGCCTTATTGTATATACTAAGTAAATTTTTAAAAATTTTAATAAAAAATATAATGATTAGAGTTAAACGGGGAAATGTAGCACGAAATCGACACAAAAAAATTCTATCATTAGCAAGTGGGTATCGTGGTACTCATTCGACACTTTTTCGTATCGCGAATCAACAAATAATGAAAGCTCTAAAATATTCTTATATTGGTCGAAAACAAAAAAAACAAAATTTTCGAAAAATTTGGATAAACCGAATAAATGCATCATCACGTATGAAAAATTTATCGTATAATCGAGCAATTAATAAATTTAAAAATTCAAAAATAACTTTGAATAAAAAAATGCTTGCACAAATAGGAATTTTTGATGTTTTAACATTTGAACTTTTAATAATGGATAGCGGAATTAATAAAAATAATCTCGAGGGAGTTTATACTACGACTATATAATAAATAATAATAAAATATTATTTATTATATTAATTTTTTTGACGAAAAGAGTAAAATACAAATTCTAATATTTCATAAGCATGAAAGGAATTGAACCTTTGACTTTCAGAATCGGAATCTGATGCTCTATCCACTGAGCTACATGCTTTTGATTTTTCGTAAATTAATAAATTTTTTTAAATACCTAAATTAATTTTTAAAACTTAAAATAATAATAAATTATTATTAAACTTTAAAAAATTAATTTAAAGTTAATAATAAATTTTTCCACCACCCCATTTTTCTGTAACAATTTTAGGTTGTAACATAATGTGACCTGCAATTGCATATAAATCATCATTTGTAAGTGAACGCATTCGAGGATAAATATCGGCACTTTTAATACTTGGATGAATTTCTGCAATTGATTCTAATCCATCGTAAGATGTTGGATTTTTCATATAATCAATTAATGCGACAATATTATCTCGACGTGGTGTTGCTAGACTTAACGCTTCTGGATCTAATCCAACATTCGGATTTGTTTTAGTAATGCCACCTACGTGACATGCACCACATGTTGCATTGAATAATCGTTTGCCACGTTTAACTTGTTCAGGAGTTAGAAGAGTTGTACTCCCAGTTGAATCTTGAACAACTGTTCGAGTTGCTTCATCTAAATCAATTGCAAATGCAGTATTTACTAAAATACTAAAACAAAATATAATTAGACTACAAAATTTTGAATAATTTTTAAACATAATTTTAAAAATTGTTTATAAATTTGAAACCAAGATAAAATTAAGTTTTTCTTATTCAATTTTCAAATTTAATATAAGAAGAACCATAGAGCAATCTGACCCTCTATTCTCTAAGATATATTGTTTGAAACTGTGAAAAACGGGATAGAAATGTATGACGAAGAAGGAATTAAAAATATACATTATTAAGATTTTAGTAAGCTTATTTTCTACTTTAAATACAAAATCTTCTCAAATTAATTCTAATTAACGCTATCATTATAATCATGTTTGTAATTAGCTTTAAATAGCATCACTTCTCCGTATTTATTATATATATTATTTGTTATTAAGCATATATTTTCAGAAACTTGAAATTACTTATAATAAATCTTAAAATTATTATATATCTACGGCTATGTTTATTACATACCCGAAGACTAAAATAAAAAATAATCTATCTTATAAACTATATCAAACGAATTGATTTTAATCCTAAAAATAAACTTGAAGTAATCGCAAAACAAAACCCTAGTAATAAAAAATAATCAATGGCAATTGTCATAAAAACATCTATTATTTTATTTAAATGAAGTTTGTAAAATTTTTTTTACATATTAATATATATTATATATTAATATATATAAAAATTTTTACTTAATTTTTATTATTGTGTACAAATAAAAAAATTTTATTATTAAATTTTATTAATTTTTAAATTAGATTTATGGCTAATTTTATTAAACCTTATAATGATGATCCGTTTGTTGGTCATTTAACAACACCAATAACTTCATCTGCAATAACACGAATGATTTTAAAAAATTTACCAGCTTATAGGTTTGGGTTAACTCCTTTATTACGTGGTTTAGAAATTGGTCTTGCACATGGATATTTTTTGATAGGTCCATTTGTTAAACTTGGACCATTGCGAAACTCAGAAATTGGTCTATTTGCAGGTTTTCTTTCAACAATTGGGTTAATCCTAATTTTAACGTTAGGTTTAACAATTTATGGTGTAGCAGTTTTTGGACAGAATAATTTAAAAAATTCAACAACAGAAGCTTATTTACAAACAAAAAAAGCTTGGGACCAATTTAAAGGTGGGTTTTTTGTAGGTGCTTTTGGGAGCGCTGGATTTGCTTTTATTTGTCTTTCAAGTATTCCAGATTTCAAAGTAATGTAGTATTAATGTTATGAAGCATATTAAATTAGTTATTCTATAACTAATTTAATATATAAATTATTTATTTACTTATTTTTTACTTTAATTAGATTTTATGAATACACATGTTGTTAATTTGCAAGAAGAATATGCAAAAACAGAAATTTCAAAAATTTTAAATTTATTAAATGAAGAATTAGTAGGATTAGCTCCCGTAAAGGCTCGTATTCGTGAAATTGCAGCCTTACTATTAATTGATAAATTAAGAAAAAATTTAGGGATTACTTCTGGTAGCCCTGGTTTACACATGTCCTTTACTGGTAGTCCAGGTACTGGAAAGACTACAGTAGGATTAAAAATGTCTGATATTCTTTATCAATTAGGATATATTAAAAAGGGGCATCTATTAACAGTTACACGTGATGATTTAGTTGGTCAATATATTGGTCATACTGCTCCAAAAACTAAAGAAGTTCTTAAAAAAGCAATGGGTGGTGTTTTATTTATTGATGAAGCATATTATTTATATAAGCCTGATAATGAACGAGATTATGGATCAGAAGCAATTGAAATTTTATTACAAGTCATGGAAAATCAACGTGATGATTTAGTTGTTATTTTAGCAGGGTACAAAGAACCAATGGATAAGTTTTACGAGTCAAATCCAGGTTTATCATCAAGGATTGCAAATCATATTGATTTTCCAGATTATACAACCGAAGAATTGTTACAAATTGCAAAAATGATGTTAGAAGAGCAACAATATCAATTAACTTCAGATGCTGAAGTTGCTTTAACAGGATATATAACAATCCGAAAAGAAAAACCTTTATTTGCAAATGCTCGAAGTGTTAAAAATGCATTAGATCGGGCAAGAATGCGCCAAGCAAATCGCATTTTTGACAGTCGTGGTCAAGTACTAACAAAAAAAGAATTAGTTAATATTGAAGCTGAAGATATCTTGCAAAGTACAGTTTTTGATTAAGGAATTATTTAATAAAAATATATTATGAGTTTACTTATTATTGGAGGAACTGGAACGTTAGGGCGTCAGATTGTTCTTGAAGCTTTAACAAAAGGATATCAAGTTCGTTGTCTAGTTCGTAACTTTCGAAAAGCAAATTTTTTAAAAGAATGGGGTGTCGAATTAGTTTATGGTGATCTCAGTCAACCTGAAACAATTCCACCTTGTTTAAAAGGAATCACTGCAATTATCGATGCTTCAACAGGTCGAGCTAATGAATTAAATTCTCTAAAAAATGTAGATTGGAAAGGTAAATTATATCTAATTGATGCAGCAAAAGCAGCAAATATACAACGATTTATTTTTTTTTCAGAGCAAAATGTTAAAAGATTCGCTAATGTTCCAAATGTCCCACTTATTAAATTAAAACAGGGAATTGAATTAAAATTAGTAGAATCAGATATTCCATATACTATTTTTCAATTAACAGGATTTTATCAAGGTTTAATTGAACAATATGCTATTCCAATTTTAGAAAATATGCCTATTTGGGTAACTAATGAAAATCTATATATTTCATATATGGATACACAAGATATTGCAAAAATTTGTTTACGTTCATTACAAATACCAGACATGACAAATTTGTCTCTACCCTTACGCGGATTAAAAGGTTGGAATTCCTCAGAAATTATTAATTTATGTGAGCAATTAGCTGGTCAATCTGCAAGGGTTCAAAAGATTCCTTTAACTTTTTTAAAATTAATTAGTCAATTTTTTGGTTTTTTTGAATGGGGTCAAAATATTAGTGATCGTTTGGCATTTGTTGAATTAAATATTCAAAATAATTTTCTACAATCATATTATGATTTACATGAGGATTGTTTTGTTTACAAAAATCTTTATCATAATCTATTTAATATTGATCCATCTGAAATTACCCAATTAGATGATTATTTTTTAGAGTATTTTATTCGTTTACTAAAACGACTACGTGATATTAATTTTGAAGATGTTCAAAAACAAAAAAATTTAATAGTATAAATCATTTTTTATGGATAATTCGATTTTCCTTGTTAAAATTATCGCAGAACCAATTGTTAAGTTTATTTTTACAGATCCACTAATGAGTATTATAAATATGAAAGTTCAAATTCAAATCTCCGAGTATAAAAATATTATTGTCAATGTCATATTTTGGGAAGATTTGGAAGATTTTGATAGATTTGATGATTATGAGGTTGATGACTATCTTATAATTGAAGGTTATTTATCATATTCTGATAGATTTGAAAAAAAACTTATATTAACGGCTTTTAATATGGGTATTTTTTTAGTTGATTTTAAATATTTAATTTAATAAGAATTTTTTTAAATTAAACTATTCAGAATTATTATATTTTAGTATAATTAATAATATTAAAAATAATTCCTAGGAAAAATTAAATGTTAACTTTAAAAATTTTAGTATATACAACAATTATTTTCTTTGTTTCTTTATTTATTTTTGGATTCCTTTCAAGTGATCCATCAAGAAACCCTAATCGTAAGGATCTTGAATAATTTAAAATTATTTATATATTATTTATCGAGCCAAAATCTCTATAAAAATTTCAGTTTGTTTTTTACCAAATTACCAAATTTTAGATTTTATTCTATAATGAAACGTTTTAACTTAACAAATTTATTTTTTATATTTTCACTAATTTTTTTACCAAATAAAGCTTTAGCTGATATAGGTGGATTAACAAAATGTAGTGATTCTCCTGCTTTTAATAAACGGTTAAAAGCAAGTGTGAAAAAACTAGAACAGCGTTTAAGTAAATATGAAACTGATTCACCCCCAGCTTTAGCTTTACAACAACAAATTGAACGAACACAAGCTCGATTTGATAAATATAGTCGATCGCAGTTATTATGTGGTACCGATGGATTACCTCATTTAATTGCAGATGGGCGTTGGAGTCATGCCGCTGAATTTATTCTTCCTGGATTTGGGTTTATTTACATTTCTGGCTGGATTGGTTGGGTTGGAAGAAAATATTTACGTGTAGTTAGCACAACTAAAAATCCAAGTGAAAATGAAATTATTATTAATGTACCATTAGCTTTAAAAATAATGACGACTGGTTATATGTGGCCTATTTCTGCTTGGCAAGAATTAGTAAGTAATAAATTAGTTGCAGCCGATAATGAAATAACAGTATCACCACGTTAACTTTCTTAAATATTAATTTTTTACAACTACTAAAAATTTTATGGAAAACTTTCAAAAATACTTGTCAACTGCTCCAGTCCTTCTAACATTATGGATGACATTTACAGCAGGATTGATTATTGAAATAAATAGATTCTTTCCCGACATGTTGGGATTATACTTTTAAGAAAATATAATTGTTATAGTCTGGCAATTGATTTTTTTTATTAGTCAGATCTATGTAAATTTTATGAATTTACACTTTTCAAACGTTAATGTATTAAAAGATAAGTTAATATTTTCACTCTTTTCAACAGATAATATAATATTTTAGTTTTTTAAATATTCAAGTTATATTAATATAACTTAAATATTTAAAAAACTAAAATATTATATAAAAATTTTTGAAATAAATATATATAATTAATTTTATATAAAATAATAAAAACTAAATCATCTATTTTTATATAGAAATAAATTAACCTCCAAAAATGACTTAAGAAAATAAAAAAGTAATTTGGTTTTTATCAGAGAATACGCTCATTTTAAAACCATAATTATTTTTATTCTTAAATATCTTAAAATCCTTTATGAAGACATTTTAATTTAAATACCTTTTAGGAAAATCGTTTATTTAGTTTTGACTTTTAACTGATGTTGTTTTAAACTAAATTTTAAAAAAATCCACATACTTTGTAATTTTATATTTAAATTGGTTGACTTTTTAACTAAAAATTTCTATTGTATAGTTAATATACATTATAAAAATTAAAGAAAAATTATGTTTGGAGAAATTCTTATAAATTGTCGATATGGTTATTTCAGAGTCAGTTTGAAATTTCAAGAATATGATTTATAATTAGAATTTCAGAAGCAAAAATTTCTTAAACTCACCATTCCCGAAAAAAATATTCAAATCGAATTTGATGCTGATACTATTCAAGATTGACTTATGTTTTAGCATATAATTAATCACAAATTAAAAGAAAATGATTTGTTATCTACTACAAAAATTAATCGTCGAAGCCGAAATATTTTTGAGTTTTTAAAAGTGCAAAAAAAACTTTTCAATAAGTTTGTTACTTTTATTATTTTAAAACTTTCTTTTTCAAATAATATAATTAGCAATCAATTAATTGCGATTAACTTTGTTGCTATTGCTATTTTTGATAATGAATAAAAAAAAATATATCCACAAAATATTAAAGTTACTTGAAAAAATTGTTAAGTGTTTTAATCAAAAAACTATTATTACAAACAAATTAATTGAACAGGTTAAATATTTAAAAAAAATGAGAATTTATTTATCATGTAAATAATAAAAATCATTGGACGAGCTCGATTTACCGTTTATTAAATTTTAACAGAGAAATTAAATTATATTTTATATAATTAATTAGTTAAAGGAGATTCTGAAAGTAAAAAATTAACTTTTAAACTTAAAAATATAATTGTAGGTTAGATTACATTCAAGCTCCAATTAGCTTAATTTATATAATAAACTAAAGATTAAAATTAATTTTTTAGTATAACAAAAAAAGTTTAAAATGAAAATATTATATATTTAATCATTATCAAAATTAGAAAGGATTGAAATATATTGTATTAAAATAGTAAGAGGATAATAAATTACCTGCTAAAATCTATATTTTTATAGAATATAAAATAATTAAAATTTAGTATATAAATTTTTTTTCGATTTTTATATATTCTAAAAAGTTCCGCCATATTTAATAATTAGAGCTTTTTGATAAAAATATACCAAAAATATTGATAAAGTCTATATAATAAGAATTGTTCCTGTATATTTTTTAATATTGGGTAATTTACAAAATTAGTTAGATTTTATGTACCCAGAAAATTTTTATTCAAATATGTTTACATTATTATCAGACGCTGAAGTTGGAAAACATTTTTATTGGAATATTGCTGGTTTTTTAGTTCATGGCCAAGTTTTACTTGTTATGTGGTTTGTATTTATAGTCTTAGTAATTGTTTCATTGACCACGACTAAAAATAGAGAGTATGTTCCAAATAATACCTGGCAAGGTGGAATGGACTTTCTATTTGCTATTTTTATTGAAGAAGTTGCTGAAGGTCAATTAGGTTCAACTTTTTACAAAGAATGGGTTCCATTCCTCGGAACATTATTCTTTTTCATTCTTGGATGTAATATGGCTGGTGTATTTATTCCTTGGAAATTAATATCATTACCTGAAGGTGAATTAGCAGCTCCAACTAATGACATTAATACAACAGCAGCATTAGCTTTATTAACATCATTTGCCTATTTTTATGCAGGTTTAAGTAAAAAAGGTCTAGGCTATTTTAAACGATATGTTCAACCAATTCCACTTCTTCTACCAATTAACATCTTAGAAGATTTTACAAAACCTTTATCTTTAAGTTTTCGATTATTTGGAAATATCTTAGCAGATGAATTGACAGTTGCAGTATTAACATCATTGGTTCCATTAATAATTCCAGTTCCAATTATGGCTTTAGGAACTTTTGCTGGATTAGTACAAGCAATAATTTTTTCAACTTTAGCTGGTGTTTATATCGCAGAAGCTATTGAATAATTTATTATTAAATTTAAATCTTAACATTATATTTACATTAATTAACTAAAACTTTTTATGGATTCTATCACTTCTGCTGCTTCTGTTATTGGGGCTGGTATCGCAATTGGCTTAGCAGGTATTGGACCTGGCATTGGCCAAGGGAATGCTTCTGGTATGGCAATTGAAGGACTTGCACGTCAACCAGAATCAGAAAATAAAATTCGTGGTATGTTATTATTAAGTTTAGCTTTTATGGAAGCTTTAACAATTTATGGATTAGTTGTTGCTTTAGCATTAATTTTTGCTAACCCATTTACTGGTTAATTTTTCATAAAAACTAAACCAAATAATATTAAATTTAAGATAAACTTAAATTATCTTAAAATTAATATTATTATTGATATTGATTTAACTTTAACCTTGTAATATAAAATATAAATTTTGTATGATTAATTTTTCAATCTTAATTTCAAGTTCCGAGGTCAGTGGGCCTGGTGGATTATTCGATTTTAATTTGACTTTACCATTAGTTGCAATTCAATTTTTGTTATTAATGGTTATTTTAAATGTAATTTTATATAACCCATTATTAACAATTACGGATGAACGTAAGAATTTTGTTAACGTTAAAGTCGCTGACTCACAAAAATTTTCGCAAGAAGCTGAAGAACTAAATGCAATGTATCAACAAGAATTAAAAAATATTCGTAAAGAAGCAGAATCAGAAATTACAACCTTACAACAGACTTATAAAACTGGATTTGCATCAGAACTAGCCGTACTCGACACGGAAATAAAGAGTCTTGTTGATAACGCTAAACTTAGCATACAATCTGCAAAAAATGAAACCCTGCATACGGTAGATGAAATCATTCTATTTTTATCCTCTGAGATTGAGCATAAATTACATATAAATTTTTGGCGAGATGATAAGCCTTAATCTTTATATTTTTTATTAAGAATTAATAATTAAACAGTTTATATAAAAACTCTAAACCATGGGAAATTTTTATCAAATTTTTATAGTACTTGCGGAACATGAGAATATTAGTTTAAATACAGATATTTTAGAAACTGGAGTACTAAACATTATAGCATTAATTGTTCTCGTAATTACCTCGCTTCAAAAAGATTTAACAACCCAAATCGAAGAACGAAATGAGATAATTAAAACTGAAGTTGAAAATGCAGAAAACAATTATAAAAATGCAAGAAAAAAACTTCATGAAGCAGAACGTCAGTTAAATCAAATTCATGTTGCTATTGGTGAAATAAAAGAGCAAACTATTGCGACAAAAGAAGCATTAATTGAAACTAATGTTCAAGAAGTAAAAGAAGCCATGAAAGCTACAGCTGAGAAAAATTGGATAACTTTTAATTTAGAACAAAATCAAGTACTATCAGAACTTCGACAAATAATAATTCAACTTATTTTTAAACGTGCTATAACTCAGACTCAAGAATTATTTAAAACAAAAAATATGGTAAGACAATTTGTTACTTACACTCTTAACGTTACATTAAGACAAATAGAAGGAGATTTGAATGATTGATATAGTAACATATAAAATTGCAGCTCCTTATGCGCGTGCTTTATATGATTTTGCAGTTGAAAATAATTATGTATATAAGATTACTTCAGACTTTCGAAATCTGGAAAAAATATTTCAAACTTTAGCGAGTGAAAATTGTGATTTAAACATAATATTAGCTAATCCACGTATTAGTAAAGAAGAAAAAAAAAGGTTTTTAACTAAAATCTTTGAGAAAAAAATACATTTAGAAACATTTAGGTTTTTAATATTTTTGATAAATCGAGATCGAATTTCTTTATTAAAACCGATTGTCACGACTTATATATTATTAATGTATGAGACAGCTAAAGTAAAAGTTGTTCAAGTCGTAACGGTTTATCCACTTACAAGATATCAAAAAAATAAACTACATAAAGAGTTGGAAAAATTAACAAATTTACGTTCAATTAAAATGTATTGTAAAACTGATTCAAGTTTGATTGCTGGAATAATAATTAAAACAACTTCAAAAGTAATTAATTTGACTCTTAAAAATAAATTCCAAAAACTAGCAAAACATTTAGATAGTGTTTTAGAAATATAAATAAAATCTTTTATTAACTTTTTATTTTAAAAATAATACAATGAAGATTAGACCAGATGAGATTACTCGTATTCTTCGTGAACAAATAGGAAACTATAACGAATCTGTTAAAGTTGATACTGTTGGAACAGTTTTACAAGTCGGGGATGGAATTGCTCGAGTTTTTGGTCTTGACCAAGTAATGAGTGGTGAACTTGTAGAATTTGAAGATAAAACAATTGGTATTGCTTTAAATTTAGAAAATACCAATGTTGGTGTTGTTTTAATGGGGACTGGTCGCCAAATTTTAGAAGGCGGAATAGTTAAAGCAACCGGTAAAATAGCTCAAGTTCCTGTAGGCGATAATTTTTTAGGACGCGTTATTGATCCATTAGGTGTACCAATTGATGGAAAAGGTGATATTGTAGCTTCTGATGTTCAATTACTTGAAGCAATGGCTCCTGGTATTATTAGCCGAAAATCTGTCTGCGAACCATTACAAACAGGAATTACTTCTATTGATGCCATGATTCCTATTGGTCGAGGTCAACGTGAGTTAATTATTGGAGATCGTCAAACCGGAAAAACTTCTATTGCTGTGGATACAATTATTAATCAAAAAACCGAAGATGTTGTCTGTGTTTATGTTGGTATAGGTCAAAAAGCTTCTACAATTGCACAAGTTGTTAATGTACTTCAAGAAAAAAATGCACTAGCATATACAATTATTGTTTCTGCTAGTGCTAATGATCCTGCTACATTACAATATATTGCTCCTTATGCAGGTGCTTCTATGGCAGAATATTTTATGTATAAAGGGAAAGCCACATTAGTTATCTATGATGATTTAACTAAACAAGCAATGGCTTATCGACAAATGTCTTTGTTATTACGCCGTCCACCAGGACGTGAGGCTTATCCAGGGGATGTATTTTATTTACATTCACGTTTATTAGAAAGAGCTGCTAAATTAAATGACGATTTAGGAGGTGGTAGTATGACTGCACTTCCGATTATCGAAACGCAGGCAAGTGATGTGTCAGCATATATTCCTACAAATGTTATTTCAATTACTGATGGGCAAATTTTTTTATCAAATGATTTATTTAATTCAGGAATTCGTCCTGCTATTAATGTAGGTATTTCGGTATCACGTGTAGGATCTGCAGCCCAAACAAAGGCAATGAAAACAGTTGCCGGTACACTAAAATTAGAATTGGCACAATTTGATGAATTGGAAGCCTTTTCTCAATTTGCTTCTGACTTAGAAGAATCTACACAAAAACAATTAGCACGTGGGTCACGATTACGTCAAATCTTAAAACAACCTCAAAATTCACCTTTATCCGTAGCTGAACAAGTTGCGTTAATCTATACAGGTACAAAAGGACACTTAGATGACTTAGCATTAAATGATGTTAAAAAATATTGTTCAAATTTATTAACATATTTATCGACATCTAGCAAAGATTTTTTAGAAGTTGTTTCAACAACCAATCAGTTTACACCTGAAGCTGAAACTTTACTAAAAGAGGCAATTACTAAATCAAAAGCTAGTTTTATGGAATAAGAATAAATCAAAACTTTGGAAAGATTATTCAATTCCAGATGACTTAAGAAAATTTTGGTATTATGAAAGACCAGATGTTGTAGATTTTATGAATTTACACTTTCCAAACGTTAATCTATTACCAGATAAAGCAATGCTTTCATCTTTTCCATCATATAATATAATATTTTAGTTTTTTAAATATTCAAGTTATATTAATATAATTTGAATATTTAAAAAACTAAAATATTATCTAAAAACTTTGCAAACAAAACCGTTTAAAACTTATTACTTACACTAGATAAGGGAGGTGTTATTAATATACATTGGTTACTCACAGGATTGAAAATTATTATGTTACTCAGCTCTAAAAAATAATAGCTATGATCAAGAGAAGCATAATAATAAGTTATCAAAAACACAAATAATATTTAAATTTATGTTATTTATTACCATTATATTGATACTTGTTTATTATGTCAATAGTTATGCGAAAATTGTAAGACAATTAAAAGTAATCTAAGAAATATTGGCTATTCAAGAAATGAAGATAAATAAACAGAAAAAAGTAATTGAAGATATGAAAATCATTTTTGTACCAAAAAAACGAAATAGATTTAGGAGATGGTTACTGTATTGGATTGGTGCTAATACCCTGTGGTACTTCGCTGTTGCTATCGACCGGCTAATAATTTATATTATTTATTGGTGGGTCTGGTAGATGAGATTTGGACCAGAGCCAGAATCTAACGTTTCACCAAGATTTATACCAAGATTGGAAATTGGCGCAAGATAAGCTTGCGTTTTTAATGGGTATGGTTTGGTATAGTTTTGTCTATGGAGTTTTACTTCATAGCAAATAATTCGTTAACCTGCCCACTTCGGGTTCAAATCGGAATATAGCTCAGTTTGGTAGAGCATCTGCTTTGCGGTATGAGACTAGTGTTAATTACCGATTCAACTGTTTTACTCATTAGGAATCTTCCTTTGAATGTGAAGGGTAAAAGCAAAAGAATAATGATTATCATTTGTTTAAAAGTGTTACTCATTTTTGGTAATGCAGAACCGGCTGAGGCTAACGATAATTTGGTTTTATCTGGAGCTCACGGATTTAAACCTCCGATATCAAGACCAAATCGGAATAATCCTAGGTTCAATAATCCAGCACTGGTAGGGGCTAAACAAAATACTGGTAAAGGAGTATCTCGAGGCGCAAACAAGCTATTTCGAGTTCCAAGTGGTTTTCGGATACCGCAAGAACCTGTAAAAAAACAAGGTTTTTATGGTGGGTCAACAGGCTCTAGTAATAGTAGTGGTTCAGGGGGGTCCCGGAGATGATTCAAATCCAAATTCAAATACTCCTTGTTTTAATATAAAATCGTTAGATCAATTCCAAAATTCAAATTATTTTAATCAAGCACAGAAAAATAAGAAGAAGAAAAAGAAGAATTCTCGCCAAGTAAGTCAAAAAAGAGTAATTAAAGCATATCAAGATTTTCTATTAAAAATGAATAAGAAGGGTTACGAAGTAAATATTTTTGAAGACATATTTTTAGAACTATCTACGAATTCACAAACGGGTAAATTTGATGAAAAATCAATATTCGAAGCAGAAGGGGGTCTAGAATTAGAAGCTAAAGGTATAGTTAATAATTTGCGACGTCCAGATAATCCAAAAGTTGATCTTGATTTTGTGGCTAAGCGCGCTGACTTCGAAGAAACTATTTTTATTGATCACAAAAGAATGATCGATTTCAGAAGCTTATCAGACAAAGGGATTGATATATCTGGTTTTCCAAGCCATGAAAGTGTAGCATTCAATATGGGAAAAGATAGTGTTGATCAAAAAGGAAAGTTTATTGGCACGAATCAAAGTCCAGCATCTATGGCAGAGGTTGTACATTTATATAATTTTAAAAACATACGAAATAGGACTGAGATACCAGTTCTTATGCAAGCAGTTCTAAATGGAGCTGAACAAGCAGCATATATGAATGGCATTATTTTTTTAAATTATGAATAAAGGAGTTTAAAAAATGGAAAATAAATTTGAAAGATTTATTGAAAATCTTGAGGAAGAGGAAACTTTAAAGCTTGGTGATCAAATTTTTTTAAATGAAATGATTTTGGATGAATCTATACAGTGCTCTATATTAGGCACACTAACTTTTTTTGAAGTTGATTTTAAAAGAGTCGACTTCACAGGGAGCACTTTTGTGAATTGCGAGTTCAAAAACTGTAGATTTAAAGATGTAATACTTCGAAAATGTGAGTTTTGGAATCCAACTTTTGAAAATTGTCAAATTGAAAGATCTAATTTAACAAGGGCAAATTTCCACAAGGGTACTTTTCGAAATTGTATCTTCATCAAGGCGAACCTAACAGCAAGTAATTTTTCGGATTTTGAATTCATTAAAACGACATTTAATAATAGTGATTTAGATTTAATCGGAGCTCGATCTATAAAAGTTTGGAAATTAAATCAATGTACTGAAATTGAAGAATCTTCTAATTTTGGAAACTTTTTAGAAAATATGAGTTGCGACGATTAAAAATTACATTACAGTAGGATACTTCGAATACCCTACCAAGTGACCTGAAAGTGTCCTTAAAACGAGTTTTAGAGCCCTCTCAGAAGACATTACAATCTCAGTACCCGTGGTTTGAAATATTGAGTCATTTCTAATCATATTCTGGGAAAAATTAAAATCCATTAATTTCTTAAAAAAAACTATTAAAATTTAACTAATATGTGGATTTGGTTATGATGTTATATCGAAATGCCAAAGAGTCCAATAATCCCGAAGTAAATAATAATTTAATAGAATTAATTATTGCAAAGCAAAGAAATGGACCAACAGGTAATATAAAACTAAAA